>Ga0206106_100192_pt1 | contig 92547 bp, 91 predicted proteins | sample 1B1ome_FD_148677 | JGI IMG/M metagenome (GOLD analysis project Ga0206106, IMG submission 148677) | Enriched microbial communities from leaf-cutter ant dump, University of Wisconsin, Madison, United States - 1B110A | ecosystem: Environmental > Terrestrial > Nest > Insects nest > Nest dump | place...
TGCGCTGATCATCGGTAAGAGAAAAGCCAGTACAGATCTGAAGACATCGCTGAATGATGCGCTGCGGGAGAACAATGTGACGGTGTAAATTAAAAGTTAAAAAAAGGCCCTGGAAAAATTCCGGGGCCTTTTTGGTTAAAATGGATTCTTAAACCTATATATATTTTCAATTAGGAAAGCCTTTGTTGGTGAACATGGGGCAGCTTTGTTGGGAGCGGCCCCATGTTTCTTTTCAGGTAAAGCACGTAAGCGTTTTTAATGGCACGTAAGTCAGATCCCTGACTTAATGAGACAAATGTAAACCATAAAGAATTGTAATTCCAAACACATCCCTGAAATTTTTTTTCAGCCACACTTCACGCCCAATGACGCAATATCGGAATAATACAAATTGCTAAATAATAGGTAGTTAATAAAACATATAACAAAAATATTCAGTAACCCCCTGAGAAATTACAAATGTAAATATTAGTTAACACTTGAAAATAATTGTAGTAACTTTTGTAAATTAAAATTTATTATTGTTAATTTGAGTACTTTTCAAATGTTATCTTCTGTCTGAAATGCCGTCTTTAAAAGATAAAATTGAAGCACTTATCCTGGGACTGGGGCTCAGTTCTACCCGGTTTGCCGATATTATAGGCGTTAAAAGGCCTATAATCAGCCATATTCTTACAGAAAGGAACAAACCCAGCCTCGACATTATACAGAAGATTGTAGAGCGCTTTCCTGAGCTGGAATACAACTGGATCGGTGATGACCAGGACCTGGATCCGGAAGTAATTCAGGAAATCCGGGATAATAACGACTTCTCAGCAGCTTCGCGAGATTTCAATGGATCCGACCAAGGTACAGGTGATTCCGAAATATTGAATTCTCAGGCCGATGCAAAATCGGAACGCGTACTCACCAAAGTGATGTTTTTTTATTCCGATGATACCTTTAAGGTTTTCAGCCCGGAGGCCCTCGGGATGAATTAAATGGGAAACCCCTCTATTGTTGCATAATTAATATTATGTTAAATATTAAATTTAGAGCAAACCCCTATTGCGTATATTCTATCTAACAACTCCTGATCTATTCTTCCCCTATGTTTCGTCATTGTTTAAATGGTGTTTTCTGAATGCCATTACCTGATATATGCGATCAGGTCGCCGGTTTCAATTCACAAAAAAAGGTTGCACCCGTCAGGATGCAACCTTCTTTTTCATCATGATAAAACCTTATTTACTGCACTGCTCCAGGATTCTCTCCACGTTAGTCAGGTTTTCTTTTACAGCTTCATCCTCCGGCTTAACTTTGGAAGCTCTTTCAAAATATGGCTTGGAAGCTGCGAATTGCGCACATGCTTTATCTTCGATAGCCTTACCTTCTCTTCTGTAAGTAGCTAAATCCATATAATCCACTACCTTTTTGATCTCTACGGCTTCGTTATAATTTAATACGGCGAGGTTGTAAAGCGCATCAAAGTTATTGGCGTCAATGGCAAGAACTTTCTGGTAATTTTCTGAGGCTTTGTTTTTAGCTTCTTTTTGCTTCGCTGACAGTTGGTCTGCTTTTGCCTGCAGCTCGGTATTGCCTGAAGCAGCTGCTTTTTTCTTCTGAATCTCATCGATCACTGAAGCGATTTCTTTCTCAATTTCTACTTTCTGATCCGTTACTTCAGTGATTCTCTTTTTGGTAGCTGCAGCTGTTCTGGGCTCTTTTTTCAGCTTGGCGTTCAATGAAGAAATTTCGCTTTCATAGGCCGCCAGTTTGTCCTGTTCTGCCAGTAGTTTTTTATCCAGCTTATCGGTATTTCCTTCTGCCAGCTTCTCCTGAACCTTATTTAGCTCAGAACTTATATCCTGCGCTTTAGAATCATAAATCTGACCCAGGTTCAGCAGGTTGATCGCGTTACCAGGATCTTTTTTCACCATTTCTTCCAGGTCACCAATGGCCTTGTCAATATTTTTGGAACGCAGGTACACATTGATCAGCTCATTAGGCAGGTCTTTGTTCTCGGGGTTAACCTCCATACCTTTTTTCAAAATTGCCGCAGCTTCATCAAATTTTTCCTGTGCCTGGTAAATCTGAGCAACGCTGTAGAATACGGTCACATCTTTACCCCCCTGGGCAATAAAATTATTCAGGTGAGCAAGTGCCCCGTTATTGTTCTCCAGGATTTGTTCTGCGATACCTGCGTACAGCGCAGCAGTAGTATCTTTCGGATTGATAGCGGTGCTTCTTCCGAAGAATTCAGCCGCTTTTTTGTAGTTCTTATTATTGTAGAAACTGGCCCCTCCCATCAGGAAAGCCTGGCTTAATTCCGGGCTGCTCAATAAAGCTTCAATGTCTTTCGACTTTTTACCTCCGGCAGCGTTTTCCACTTCCAGTGCTTTTTTGTAGGCATCTTCTGCTTTTTGTGCGGCAGTGGAGTCATCAGAACACCTTTGTGCAAGGCTCAGGTAGGCACCTCCCAAATCTGCCCAAGTAGCGCTTTTTGCTGCTTTTTTGGCGTTTTCCGTATTTTTCAGGTTTTTAGCTACCGCGTCCTTGTACCCTTTACATTCCAACTCCTGCAGCTTATCGTCCTGCTGAGCCAGTGCAGTAAGCACCACCAAGCTGCTCAATGCACTTAAAACTAGTTTTTTCATTCTATGTTACGGTTTTGTTTTACGTTTTTATTCTTCTGTAACGGCCGGAGATTCCCCTTCGGTGGTCTCTTCCTCATCATCTTCTTCCCGGATAATGCGGGTGATAGATGCTATACCGTCTTTGTCATTCAGTTTGATCAGTTTAACTCCCTGTGTATTTCTACCCATCACCCTGAGGTCAGATACATGGATCCGGATAGCAATGCCCCTTGTGGTGATAATCATGAGGTCGTCATCGTCCGTTACTTCTTTTATCGCAACTAAATTACCAACTTTATCGGTAATGTTCAAAGTTTTAACTCCTTTTGCACCACGTGAGGTGATCCGGTAATCTTCAATATCCGAGCGTTTTCCGAAACCTTTCTCCGAAACCACCAGTAATTGGGCGTCCGGACGGCTCACACAGATCATACCAATGGCTTTGTCGTCATCGGCCAGGTTAATGCCTCTTACCCCGGTAGCTCCCCTGCCCATGGGCCGTATACCTGACTCGTGGAAACGTACGGCTTTGCCCTGTCCGGCGGCAATAATAATGTAGTCATTACCGTTGGTCAGTGCTACATCGATCAGTTGGTCGCCTTCGTTAATATTAATGGCAATGATACCGTTCTGGCGGGGTCTTGAATACAGCTCCAGCAGGGTTTTCTTTACCGTACCGTTCTGTGTACACATCACGATATAATTGTTCCTGATGTAGTCTTCATCTGAGAGTGTCTTCACATTCAGCACCGCTCTGATTTTATCGTCAGATTCAATATTGATCAGGTTCTGAATGGCCCTTCCTTTAGAGGTTTTATTGCCTTCAGGCACTTCAAAAACCCTCAACCAGTACAGCCTTCCTTTTTCGGTAAAGAAGAGCAGGTAGTTATGGTTAGTGGCCATAAAGAGGTGCTCTGTGTAGTCATCGTCTTTGGTTTTTACCCCTCTGGATCCTGTACCTCCCCTGCTCTGGCTTCTGTATTCCGACAGGTTGGTCCGTTTGATATAGCCCTGGCTGGAAACGGTTACAAGCATCTCGTCGTCAGGAATCATATCTTCGATATTGAATTCCCCGCCGGCCATTTCAATTTTAGACCGTCTTTCGTCGCCGTATTTGGTTCTGATATCCTGGAGGTCGGCTTTCACCAGTTCTTTTTTGCGCTCTTCCGAGGCCAGGATGGCATTCAGTTCATCAATCAGCTCTTTGATCTGCTTGTATTCTTCTACGATCTTCTCTCTTTCCAGGCCGGTCAGACGCTGCAATCTCATATCAAGGATAGCGCGGGCCTGTATTTCGGAAAGTGAGAATTTTTCCATCAGGCCGCTGCGTGCCTCATCCGGGTCTTTCGAGCTCCGGATCAGGGCGATCACTTCATCGAGGTGATCCAGTGCAATCAGTAAACCTTCCAGGATATGTGCCCGTTTTTCAGCTTCTTTCAGGTCGTATTGAGTTCTCCGGGTGATAACTTCAATCCGGTGTTTTACGTAGTATTCAATCAGCTCTTTCAGGTTCAGCGTCTCCGGCCGGCCGTTCACGAGGGCCACGTTATTGATACTGAATGAAGATTGTAACTGGGTGTATTTGAACAGGTTATTAAGCACCACATTGGGCACGGCATCTCTTTTCAGATCATATACCACCCGTAATCCCTGCCGGTCAGATTCATCGCGGATATCGGAAATCCCTTCAATTTTCTTTTCGTTGATCAGGGCTGCCGTTTTCTCGATCATGTTGGCCTTGTTCACCAGGTACGGAATCTCCGTTACCACGATCTGCTCTTTCCCGGTTTTCGATACCTCGAAGTTGGCTACCGAACGGAGAACCACTCTTCCCCTACCCGTTTCAAAGGCTGATTTTACGCCGCTGTAACCGTAAATGATACCACCGGTAGGAAAATCCGGAGCCTTGATATAATGCATCAGCTCTTCAATGGTGATCCCGGGGTTATCAATATAGGCGGTGATGCCATCCGTCACTTCCGAGAGGTTATGCGGTGCCATGTTAGTAGCCATACCTACCGCGATACCGGAAGTTCCGTTCAGCAGCAGGTTAGGAATACGGGCAGGCAAAACCGAAGGTTCAGAGAGGGAATCGTCAAAGTTCCCCTGGAAATCAACGGTTTCCTTATTGATATCAGCCAGCATTTCTTCTGCTATGCGTCTTAAACGGGCCTCGGTATAACGCATGGCAGCCGGTGAGTCACCATCTACGGAACCGAAGTTCCCCTGTCCGTCTACCAGCGGGTAGCGGAGCGACCAGTCCTGGGCCATTCTCACCATGGTATCGTATACCGATGAGTCGCCGTGCGGGTGATATTTACCCAGCACCTCTCCTACTATCCTGGCTGATTTTTTATAAGGGCGGTTATGAAATACGCCCAGTTCGGACATTCCGTAAAGTACTCTTCTGTGTACGGGTTTAAAGCCATCGCGAACGTCCGGTAAAGCGCGGGAGACAATTACTGACATGGAATAGTCAATATAGGCTCCCCGCATTTCATCTTCAATATTAATCGGGATTATGGTACCGGCTCCCAGATCGGGATTTTCAGTCTCTTCTGCCATAAATTATTGTGAAAAATGTTTCTAAAGTGCGTTTAACATTAATGGTCAAAAATACGGAAATATTACTATTTTCGCAATCATTTGTCTAATAAATCAGGCCTCCTGAGGGTGGTAATTTCTATTGATTTTTCCATGCGCCATTCCTGGATAAGCTTTTCATTGCCGGACAGCAGCACTTCGGGTACCCGGTGCCCTTCAAAGTCAGCCGGACGCGTGTATACCGGTGGTGCCAGGAGGTTGTCCTGGAAGGAGTCAGTAAGTGCTGAGGTCTCGTCATTGATCACACCCGGGATCAGCCGGACCAGGGCATCTGTCACCACAGCGGCGGCAATTTCCCCGCCGGAGAGCACGTAATCACCAATAGAGACCTCCCGGGTCACAAATAGATCACGGATACGCTGGTCAATGCCTTTGTAATGCCCGCAGATGATCATAATTCCCTTTTTAAGAGAAAGATGGTTAGCGGTTTTCTGGTCAAAGGTGGTGCCGTCAGGGGTCATGTAAATCACCTCATCGTAAGTAAACTCCGCCTGCAGGTCCCGGATCAGCCGGGCCAGGGGCTCTGCCATGAGCACCATTCCCGCACCGCCCCCATACTGGTAGTCGTCTATCTGTTTATAGTTCCCCAGTCCGTAAGGCCGCAGATCATGCAGGCCAATCTCCACCAGGTTATTCTGGATCGCATTTTTTACGATAGACTGGCTGAGAAAACCTTCTACCAGGCCGGGCTGGCAGCTTATAATATCAATTTTCATTCTACTCAGGGATTCGTGTAGACATCCAGCAGGCCTTCCGGCAGCTTCAGTTCAATTCTTTGATTTTCATGGTCAATCCGGTGGATAAACTCATCCACGATGGGCACCAGCACCTCTTTTTCGTCTACATCCATAGCAAAAAGGTCCTGGCCCGTGCTTTCATAGATGGCTTTGAGTACCCCTATCTTTGTGCCGGAAGAAACATCGTGCATCTCATACCCGATAACGTCGTGGTAATAGAATTGATTGCCTTTGAGCTCGGGAAGTGCGGAAAGAGGCAGCCAGACAGGGGCATTCACAACGGTTTCGGCCTGCTCTATAGAGTTGATGTCTTCAAACTTAATAATAGACTTACGACCTTTGATCTGGAGCTCTTCAATGATGTAAGGCACCAGCTGGCCTTTGATTTCCAGGAAGACGGCTTCCAGTTTGCTGTAATATTCGGGGGCATCTACGTCCAGGAAGATGATCACCTCCCCTTTTAAGGCGTGGGTCTTGGTAATTTTACCCAGAGAGAAGCATTCTGATTTTTGCATATTTTCATTGAATAAAAAATCCCCGCAATATACTTGCGAGGATCGTTAAAACCTTATCAGGCTGCTATTATTCTGCAGCCGGAGTTTCTTCGGTAGTACTTTCTGCTGCCGGAGCCTCTTCTTCTGAGGTTTCTGCTGCAGGTGCTTCTTCTTCTGCCGGAGCTGCTGCCGCTTCTGCTTCTGCGATTAACGCCGCTTCCGCTTTCTTCTTCGCTTCGATCATCTCCTCTTTTTTCTTACGCTCGGCATCTAAAACGGCTTTTTTAGCGCTTTCTTTACCGGAAGCTAATTTAGCCAGTTTTTCTTCTCTTAAAGAGGCTTTTGCATCTACCCATGTCTGGAACTTTGCGTCCGCCTGATCCTGGGTGATAGCTCCTTTATCTACACCGATCTGCAAGTGTTTTTTCAGCATAACGCCTTTTACACTCAGGATTTTGCGGGTAGTGTCTGTAGGCTGGGCTCCTACCTGCATCCAGTATAACGCTCTGTCGTCTTTCAGAGAGATAGACGCGGGAGTGGTATGCGGGTTGTACTGCCCTAATTTCTCGATAAATCTACCATCACGTGGTGAACGAGAATCTGCAACGACGATGTCATAAATAGGATGTTTTTTACGACCTCTTCTTGCTAATCTGATTTTTACTGCCATTACTTTTTATTTTGTGGGAACCCGTCCCTGTTTTAAAATTGGAGTGCAAAGATAACGCTTTTTCTTTTGTCTTTCAGACGGACCTACTTTTTTTTTGAAAAAAAGTAGGCGGCAGCGGCCGACCGTAAAAAAAACATTCACAAAACAATGTCCTCCTGAAAAATTTGATTATTCAATGCCCTGGCAGCATAAATGCCGGTGTAAAATCAAATTTTTCAGACGGACTGTTTTGTGAGATAAGGTACATCTTACTTATTTCTTTGCGTTGTAGAGCAGTTGGTAGTACTCTGCCGCCATACGGTCACTGTTAAAAGTTTTCTTTACGTCTTCCATCCCGTTTTGCGCTATTTTCTGCCAGGTTTGGGGCTGTTCATAGTACATGGGCAGAATGGTCTTTTCCAGGAGGTCGTAGAGATGACGGATATCGTGCTTATCCTGCTCTTCTATGCTGAGGGTCTTATAATCTGCCCGTGGGATCACAAATGAATTTTCACCGTTCCGGGCAAATTCCGGAATCCAGCCGTCGTCTGTAGACACGTTGACCGCTCCGTTCATGGCAGCAGTCATTCCGCTGGTTCCTGAAGCCTCCCGAGGCACCCGGGGAGTGTTCAGCCATACATCAGCCACATTTTTCAGGATACGGCTTAATTGCAGCTCATAGCCCGTCACCACGGTCATATTGGGATAGTTCTTGCTCACATTGACCAGGTAATTAAAGGTGCTGATGGCTGAATAATCATGCGGGTACGGTTTTCCTGCCCAGATCAGCTGAACCGGATGGTTCGTATTATTCACCAGGCGAAGAAACTTCTCATAGTCCCACAGCAGTAAATCAGGCCTTTTATATGCCGCAAAACGCCGGGCCCAGACGATAGTAAGCACTTCCGGATCCAGTATTTTACCGGTCTGGTCAGCAATCATGCGGAAACCTTCCTCTTTCAGCTCTTTTTTCCGGGTGGAAAATTCTGCTTCATAAAGCTTTTTATCGGCCCAGTAATCAAATTCCTGGGCGTTGGTAATGGAAGTAATCTTACAGATTCCCTTGTATCTGCCCCACATTTCACGGGATACCTCACCGTGAAGCCTGGAGACTCCGTTGGCCATCCTGGCCATACGTAAGGCACATAGCGAATGATTAAAGGGTTCTCCGGGAAGGATACCCGATACTTTTCGTACTTCCTTCTCCTTCAGGCCTCCGAAATACGACATGTCATAACACATATTGAAATCATGCTTTTCGTTTCCGGCTTCTTCAGGAGTATGAGTGGTAAATACCAGTTTTTCCTTTACTTTCCGGGTACTTTTCAGTTTTTCCAGCAGGTAAAAGGCTGCCGGAAGGCCATGCGCTTCATTCAGATGGTAAACGTCTCTTTGCAGCCCTATTTCATCCAGCAGCTTTGCTCCCCCTTTTCCCAGCAGGATATATTGGGCCAGTTTGGTCTGGGGATTGGGATCGTACAGGTAATGACAGGTGGTCTGAGCCAGGTAATCGTTCTCGGGAACATCGGTGCTGAGAAAAAACATGGGAGCTGTGCCGAACACTTCCGGCCGCAGGTATAAGGCTTTTACCCATACCGGCGAGCGGTGAATCTCTATCTGGAACCGGATGCCTGTATCTTCCAGGAAATTGTATTGCTTCTCGGTCCAGGTCACCTGCAGGGTCTGGTCGCGGTTACGGGCCTGATCGTAATAGCCGTATTTCCACAGAATCCCGATACCCACCAGGTTCTGCCTGAGCTTCCAGGCGCTGCGTATGTGCGAGCCGGCCAGGAAACCCAGTCCGCCGCTATAGATTTTGAGAGGCTGGGCAATGGCGAACTCCATTGAAAAATAGGCAACGCCTTTTGCATACTCTTCAGCGGGAGTGTAAGGCAGGCTGAATTTCCGGAAATCTGTCATATGTTTAATTGATCAATAAGTGGTAAAAGCAAACTGGAGGATATTAGCTCCCATTTTCAGTGCTTCCTGCCGCACTTCTTCCGGGTCATTGTGTACCGAACGGTCCTCCCAGCCGTTTCCGAGGTCAGTTTCATAAGAAAAGAAGCATACCAGCCGGCCTTCGTGCAGGATTCCCAGCCCCTGGGGCGGCTTGTTGTCGTGCTCATGTATTTTGGGGATTCCTCCCGGGAATGGGTACTTCTGATGATAAATAGGATGGCTGTGCGGAAGATCTACAAAGGAATATTCCGGGAATACTTTTTTCATCTCTCGGCGAATAAATTCATTCATCCCGTAGTTATCATCAATATGCAGAAAACCGCCTGCCAGGAGGTATTTCCGCAGATTTTCCACGTCGCGCTCACTGAATACCACATTCCCGTGCCCTGTCATATATACATACGGATACTGGAAGATCTTGCGGTCTCCCACTTCAATAATGTCTTCTTCCGGGTGGATATTACCTTTGAGGTTCTGGTTGAAGAAACGGATAAGGTTGGGGAGCGCGGTTTTATTGGCATACCAGTCTCCCCCGCCATTGTATTTCAGCTTAGCGATTTTGACCTGGGCAGTCCCTGGCAGTGAAAGGGCCAGGATATAGATCAGGATGGTAAGTTTTTTCATTTCCTCGCATTAAGAATACTGACTGCGAACACGCCGGCGGTTTCTGTCCGTAACCGGCTTTTCCCCAAAGTTATGGTTTGAAAACCATTTTCAGATGCCATCTGCAATTCTTCTTTTGAAAAATCTCCTTCCGGGCCAATCATCACCAGCATTTTGCCGCTTAGCGGAATCTCCATGATATCCACAGAGGTTTCATTGAGATGCGCTATGTATTTATGCTCAAAGCAGGCCGCCTCTTTCATAAAACCGGTGAAGTTAACCAGCTCATGGAGTTCGGGCTTGTAGGCTTTCAGCGACTGCTTCATGGCCGATACGGCAATTTTTTCGAGCCTTTCAAGATGGATCTTTTTGGGGTACGTATTCTGCGTTTTAAGAAAATAAACGCCTGAAATGCCTATTTCAATACTTTTTTCAAGAAAGTATTCTATGCGGTCACTGTTTTTCGTGGGACAGATGGCCAGGTAGATTTCCCGGACCGGTCGGTTATACCCGTATTCTGCCGAGTGGATGGCCACTTTACAGCTTTTAGGATCAGGACGGGTGATCCCGCACGAGAACCACCCACCCTTTCCGTCGGTTACCTGAATTAAATCTCCCTGTTTTTTGCGGAGAACTTTCACCGCATGAAGTGATTCAACCTGGTCTAAAGCCTGCGTTTTTTCTATATCAGGGCTATAAAACAGGAAATCAATCTTCGAACCCATCCTTAAAGCTATACAGGGTTTTGTCTAACTGAAGGGTGCCGCTATTAAAGTCGGAAATGAACTTTTCTATCACTTCTACCGTAATTTCTTCCACATTCAGTGCGGCATCAATCCCTATTCCGAAATCAAAGTCCAGGTCTACTTCCACAAATTCCGAAACCTTGATGGTCTCTTCGTCTTCCATTTCCTGGATCAGCTCTTCCATCATCAGCTCAGCTTCCTCGTTAACCGGACTGTTTTCATCGCGCAGTTCATAAGGAACAAAATCCTTATAAATTTTGGCAATTTTTTTCTCAGCCTCTTCGTAGAGCCTGCTGCTGTGGTGCATCGACAGCGTACTTAATACGGCGTCATAGATGACCTCTTTGCCTTCGTGCTTTCCCACAAACTGGAACTGCACATAGTCGGCTTCCTCTTCGGGCTCATCTTCATCTACCAGTACAAAGCTCTGACCGAGCTCTTCACATTCTTCTTTCAGGAGATCAATTTCTTCCTGCGTGTATCCTGCATTCATGTTTATCTAACGTATAAAAGTTCTCTGTATTTGGTTAATGGCCAGTCCTGGTCGTCAATCATCAGCTCCAGTTTATCTACCTGCCTCCTGATCACATCAAAGTAAGGTTTGACTTCGGTAGAATAAATTTTTGCCGTTTCAAAAACATCTTCCTGGTTATTGGCTTTTTTACGGGCATTGGTCATCAGCTTCACGTTTTCAGTGATCACCTTCACCCGGTAAGAAATGGTTTTGATGATGTTAATGATAGGATCAGCCTCTTCCTTCAGTCCCAGGTCTACCAGCGCTTTGGCGGTTTCTGCCAGGCGGGTCTGGTATTTTACGGCGGTAGAAACCACGTGGTTCTGGGCCAGGTCGCCGATCACCCGCGATTCGATCTGGATCTTTTTGATAAAGTTCTCTACCCGGATCTCGTAACGAGAGTGCAGCTCACGGTGATTAAGCACTTTCATCGACTCAAAAACATCTACTGTTTTGGGCGAAATATAGGCTTTCAGTGCTTCCGGAACATCTTTGATATTACTTAATCCGCGTCTTTCCGCTTCTTCCTCCCATTCTTTGGAGTATCCGTTTCCTTCAAAAAGGATATTTTTAGAGTCTTTGATATACCCTTTCAGAATTTTCAGGATCACGCCTTCCTTATTGCCGTCGCCTTCTACGGCAATGGCCTCGTCATAAGCCGTTTTAAAGTCGCTCAGCTGCCGTGCCACAATGGTATTCAGCACCATCATCGGAGTGGCGGAGTTGGCCAGTGAACCTACGGCACGGAATTCAAATTTATTCCCGGTAAAAGCAAACGGGGAAGTCCGGTTACGGTCGGTATTGTCCAGCAGGATAGAAGGTATGCGGTTGATACCCAGCTTAATGTAAGCGTTCTCTCCTATTTCGATATCGAAATTTTCTTTGTTTTCCAGCTCTTCCAGCACGCGGGTCATGGTAGAGCCCAGGAAGATCGACATAATGGCCGGCGGGGCTTCATTAGCGCCCAGGCGGTGCTCATTGCTGGCTGTAGCCACTGTAGCTCTCAGCATATCGGCGTGGTCATGCACGGCCTTTACCACATTCACCAGGAAAGTAATGAACATCAGTTTCCGGGTAGGGTCATCGCTGGGCGAAAGCAGGTTCACTCCCGTATCGGTTGAAAACGACCAGTTGTTATGCTTACCGCTGCCGTTAATGCCGGCAAACGGCTTTTCATGAAACAGTACCTGGAAATTATGCTTGGAAGCCACTTTTTTCATCACGTCCATCAGGAGGATGTTATGATCGCTGGCAATATTGATTTCCTCGAAGGTGGGGGCCACTTCAAACTGGGCCGGGGCCACCTCGTTATGCCGGGTTCTTAACGGAATCCCCAGCTTCAGGGCTTCAAACTCAAAATCCGCCATAAAAGCGTTTACGCGGGTAGGTATGGAGCCGAAATAGTGATCTTCCAGCTGCTGCCCCTTGGCCGGTGAATGTCCGAACACGGTACGACCGCACATCACCAGGTCAGGCCGGGAGTTATAGAGGGCTTTATCTACCAGGAAATACTCCTGCTCAATACCGCAGGTAGCGGTAACGCGGTTTACATTTTCATCAAATATCTGAGCTACAGCGGTAGCTGTCCGGTCCAGTGCCGTAGTAGAATTAAGCAGCGGCGATTTAGCGTCGAGCAGTTCACCGGAATAGGAAAAGAAAACCGAAGGAATACAGAGAGTACCGCTTCCTGCCCGGTTATAAAGAATAAACGCCGGTGAGGTGGGATTCCACGCGGTATACCCGCGGGCTTCAAAAGTAGCTCTCAGGCCCCCGCTGGGAAACGAAGAAGCATCAGGTTCCTGCTGAACCAAAGCCGAGCCTTTGAATTTTTCAATGGCGTGGCCATCGCCGGAAACATCAAAAAACGAATCGTGCTTTTCTGCGGTACCTCCGGTGAGAGGCTGAAACCAGTGGGTGTAGTGGGTTGCCCCTTTGGAAATGGCCCAGGTTTTCATGGCGGCCGCCACCTCATCTGCTACTTTTCCTTCTATGTTCTCTCCCGACCGGATGGCCTGGGATACCTTTTCGTAGGATTCTGCAGTGAGTAGTTCTTTCATCACTTCATCAGTGAACGTATTGGAGCTGTAGTATTCGCTCACTTTTCCCGTGGGAATGTCCACTTCAGGGATAGTTCTTGACTGAGCTACCTGAATGGCTTTCCATCTAAGTTCTGACATATGAAAAGGTATTTTTGTAGGAAGTATCTATATTTACAACAAAATAAATACCTGAATCTTTTATTTTAAACTAAAAGTCAAAATTTAATGCGGGAAAGGCTACGTTTTTTATTGATCTACTATGCCTTTTGGGTGGTCTTCTTTGTTTTTGCCCGGATAGTGTTCCTGGTATATCACGTGGACGATGCCCGGAGCCTTACCCTGGAAGAAGTCTACGGTATCTTCCGGCACGGCCTCCGGATGGACCTGGCCATGGCCGCCTATTATTCCCTGCTGCCTTTCTTATGGGTCACGTTCAGTAATTTTATTGACAAAGGAGTTTTTCAGAACACCTTCTTTTCCTATACCTTTATCCTGCTTACACTGACCAACCTCATCGTGGTGGCAGATCTTGAGGTTTACAATACCTGGAATTTCAGGCTTGACAGTACCCCTTTAAAGTTCCTCAGCAGTCCCAAAGAAGCCTTTATTTCGGTAAAAAGCTCACCCATTCTGAGACTTTTTCTGAGTTATCTCCTTCTGCTGGCCATGGCCAGTATTATTGTATACCGGATTGTGGCCAATAAGATTTACGACTGGAAGCATATTAAGGCCTTTCCCTTTATTCTGTATGGCCTGCTGATGACTGCTGCTCTGATCCTGCCCATCCGGGGCGGCTGGGGCAAAGAAGTGCTGAAACAGAGTTCAGTATACTTTTCTACACGTAATTTTGTTAATGTTTCGGCACTGAATGCCCCCTGGAACTTTTTCAGCTCCCTGCTAAACCGGGCATCAGTGAAAGAAAACCCTTACAGCTACCTCCCCCGTGAAACCCTGGATACCCGCCTGAAAAGCCTTTTTACGCGTAGCGGCGAAACCATACCCATGATCAGTGCCGGTGGTAATCCGCCCAATGTATTGCTGATTGTGGTAGAAAACCTGACCGGTAAAATAATGGATTACCGGTACCAGGACCAGGCCGTAACCCCGTTCATGAACCAGCTTAAACAGGAGGGAATTTACTTTGAGAATATCTATGCGGCAGCTGACCGGACCGACAAGACAGTGGTCAGTATTTTAAGCGGGTATCCCGCGCAGCCCAAGGAAGCCCTGGTAGAATTTTCGGAAAAGGTAAGAAAACTGCCGTTTCTGAGTAATACATTTAATAATGAGGGCTACTCTACCCGGTTTTATTATGGCGGAGATGCCAGTTTTCTGAGCCTGAAAGATTACCTGTTTACCGGTAATTTTGAGAAGATACAGGAGAAAAGTGATTTTGATGGAACAGTTGATTTTTCGTCTTTGGGGGCTCCTGACAGTGTGGTTTACCAGAAGTTCCTGGCCGACCACCGGAACCATCACTCCCGGCCTTTTTTCAGCACGGTCTTAACCCTCTCCAGCCATGAGCCTTACGGTATACCGGGTAAGGGGCTTTTTTCAGGAGGAACCGCCCCGGAACATTTCTATAATTCATTGAATTATGCTGACCATAGCCTGGAGAAGTTCCTGGAAGAGAGCAAAAAACAGGACTGGTGGCAGAGTACTCTGGTAGTTATTATAGGAAATCACGGACATAAATGGCCTGAAACCGGTGATAAGACCGATAATTTCAGGGTTCCGATGATCTGGACCGGCGGTGTGGTAAAAAATGCACACCGGGTAAAAGAAGTATATGGCCAGACAGACCTGGCTGCTACCGTTTTAGGACAGCTGGGAATAAATGCTTCCGGATTCCGGTGGAGTAAGAATATCTTTGACAAAGCCGCTCCCTCCTGGGCATTTTTTGTGTTCAATGACGGTTTCGGCTATGTCACGGATAAGAACCGGATTCTGTTTGATAATGTAGGCCGGCGAATGATGGATCAGTCCGGGGCTGTTTCTTCCGGAGAGCAGGAAGCCGGTAAAGCGCTGATGCAAAGAACCTATCAGAGCTTCCTGGACCTGTAAAAAAATAACCGTTAACTAATTTTTGTGAAGTATACCTGCCGCGGATTTATTATTTTAGCTACCGGTTCTTATTACTAAATTTTATATGGATGAAAACCTTACTTTGTTTTTTACTGTCTTTGGCACTTTTCTCCTGCAGGAATGATTTTACGGTCCGGCCCGAAAGCTCCGGAATCCGGCTTGCGGAAGTCTATTTTGGTAAAGACAAAATGTACGAATATGAATACAACCGTGAGGGGCTGCTGGCAGCTGAAAAGAGTAAATGGCGCTATTCTTCTTATTCGTATGACCATACGGCGGGCGTGGTTTCCGAAGATATTTATGAAGATCCGGGAATATACAGCAGCTCTTCGGTAATTGCTGAGAAAAGCTGGAACCGGACAGAATGGGTTTCTCCCAAAAACACGGACAAGGTGGCTACGATCCGGTACCGGTTTGATCAGGATAAGCGGATGCTCAGCAGCACTCAGCGCGTGCCCGGTGCCTGGATAGAATATATATATGGTGAAAGCTCCCGGATCACAGAAGTGAAAATGTACTTTTCGGGGAAGCTGGACGGGATAAGAGAATACACTTACGACAGTAACGGCAACATGATCCGGGATGAGCACTACCATATTCTGGCAGATGGCACAAAGCGATTGAGCAATGTTACGGAATATGAGTTTGATAACGCGAAGAACCCCTATTTCAATATTTCCCCGGCGAATGTTCCCGGTGAGAAAACCAACCCCAATAATATTACCCGGAAAAAATACAGCATAACGGGGTATCCCGGATCGGATACCGGATATACCTATACCTATAACTCGGCGGGTTACCCGGTGAGCAGGGATCAGGGGGATTTTGTAACATATTACAAATACGGGAATTAAAGGCTCCCTACACCGCTACCGGCGCTTTAATTCCCGGATAGGGATCATAATTCAGCAGCTCAAAATCTTCAAAGGTAAAATCGAATACAGATTTTATTTCCGGATTTAGCTTCATAACGGGCAGGGCGCGCGGGGTGCGTTCCAACTGCTTATTGACCTGCTCCAGGTGATTAAGGTAAATATGGGTATCACCGCCGGTCCACACAAAGTCACCCAATCCCAGCCCGCATTCCTGCGCGATCATCATGGTGAGCAGTGCATAAGAAGCGATATTAAACGGTACTCCCAGGAACACATCAGCGCTGCGCTGATAAAGCTGGCAGGATAGCCTTCCGTCTGCCACATAAAACTGGAACAGGGCGTGACAAGGCATGAGGGCCATTTGAGAAAGCTCGCCCACATTCCAGGCTGAAACCATGATCCGCCGGGAATCCGGGTTATTTTTAAGCTGTTTCAATACCTCTTTCAACTGGTCTATCTCTCCGTTCTGATAAGACCAGGCCCGCCATTGTTTGCCGTAAACAGGGCCCAGGTTTCCGTTTTCATCGGCCCATTCATCCCAGATGCTCACTCCGTGTTCTTTCAGGTAGGCAATGTTGGTATCGCCTTTAATGAACCATAGCAGCTCGTGGATAATGGATTTCAGATGCAGTTTTTTAGTAGTTACCATGGGGAAGCCCTTGTCCAGGTCAAACCGCATCTGGTAGCCGAAAACACTGAGCGTGCCCGTGCCTGTACGGTCAGTCTTTGGGGTTCCTTCCTTTAAAATATGTTTTAAGAGATCATGGTATTGCTGCATTTTCCGGAATTTTTAGTTACAAAGAAAACAAATATTCCCTACAGCTCCGCGCCGGCCTCCGGATTTTTACTTTACGGTAACCCCTTTGGTGACGAGCGTGGAAAATACCCGGCTGAAATATTTCTCCTCTTCTTCCGTACCGGCATACCGGTTTTCCATCAGGTAAATTTCTTTGATCTGCGGCAGGCCCAGCAGGAAGTCGAGGTCGCCACTTACCTGGTTGTAGCTGTAATCCAGTGATTTAAGATCTTTAAGAGGCTGAATCCGCCAGGATACCTCCTTCAGCCGGTTGAAACCTACATCCAGTATTTCCAGCCGGGGAGGAAGGGGTGGTAATGACTTCAGCCGGTTGTGATGCGAGTATAATACTTTCAGCCGCGACATGGATCCTATGCCGGCCGGTAATTCTTCCAGTTGATTATAAGATACTGCCAGGGTTTCCAGCCTCTTCATACGGGTAATGCGGGAAGGCAGGGCAGTCAGCCTGTTCCGGTAAAGATCCAGCTCTTTCAGTTTTTTCAGCCGGCCGATCCGGGGGCTTATTTCGGTTATTACATTTCCATACAGGTTCAGGGATTGTACCTTTTTTACTTTCCGGATGTCTTTGCGGCTGATCTCGGTGACTGAACTATTGGCCAGAAAAAGGTACCTTACCTTCCGGTGGGTTTTGGGAATATGCGTGAAGTGATTGTCGGTGAGGTTAACGGCTGAAGGGCCTTTCCTGCCGGTGATACGGAAACTGCCGTCGCTCAGCATATTATTCTGTAAAGAAAGGGTGGCCAGCTTCGGAAAATCTTTGGTATTTATGGTGGCCGATGTAATATAATTGTCTTTCAGATTAATATTTTTCAAATTCCGGAAACGCTTTAGCTGGGGAGGAAATTCCGTTAGTCCGAAATCGGTCAGATTGATCTCGGTAATGTTTTCCGGCTGGGTGTTCAGGAATTCATCAAGATTTTGGGGTGGTCTGCGCAGAATAACCGAGCCTGAATAGGTGCGGACAGGCGAAGCCGCGGCCTGATCTTTAAAATTCTTTATGATTTTCATCCATTCACTTTCCAGGTGGGTTCGTAAACTTCCTTCTTCCAGCCTGTCTAACCGGTCTCTCATCCGGAAATCCAGGGTTCTCCGGGTAGTATCCGTACGCACCAGGTAATAAATCAGGCTGTCCACGCTGCCCTCAGGATTAACAAAAACATGGAACTGAAGGCGGGTTAAGGTGGTCAGAATGGGTGACCAATCCATGTTACGGCTAATTGCGGCCATTTCTTTTCGTAAAGTGGCTGCCTCTGTATTACGGGTCATCCGGATCACGGGTCCGCCAGGTATTCCTATATTTCTCTCCTGTGCGTTTTCCTGCGATACAGGTAGCTGAATGGCCGTCTGCATGGCGGTAGTCACTTTTCTATCTGCTGAGACAGTAGTTACTTCAACGGACTTGCCAAAATACTGTTTTAGCATCGTGGAGTCAGAAATATTAATCATTTTCTGAGCGTCTGACGACAGGCTTATAAATAATATGGAGAAAAGAAATACCGGTTTTCTCATGGGTTATTTAAATTTTTGGATAAGCAAATATAGAAAAGGATAGTTAAATAACTAAATAAATAGTTAAAATATTTTACCTTCCGGAAAGCAGTATTTATAAGGCATTTGGAAAAAGATTTGTTTATATTACAGAATCTTTTTAATTTTGCACCTCAAAAAAATTAATTAGTAATCATATGTACGCAATCGTAGAGATCGCAGGCCAGCAATTTAAAGTAGAAGAGGGTCGTTACATCTATACCCATCGGTTAGAAGGTGAAGCGAACGCTGAGCTTGTTTTCGACAAGGTTCTTCTTGTTGAATCAGAAGGAGGAGTATCCGTAGGAGCTCCTACCGTAGCAGGTGCGTCTGTAAAAGGCACCATTTTAGAGCATTTGAAAGGCGAAAAGGTAATCGTTTTCAAGAAAAAGAGACGTAAGAGTTACCAGAAGCAAAACGGACATCGTCAGGCTTTGACGAAAGTTCAGATCAACCAGATTGTTGGTGCATAAAAAATTTCAGAATCTTAAAACATTAGAATACAATGGCACATAAGAAAGGGGTCGGTAGTTCGAAAAACGGTCGTGAATCAGAAAGTAAACGTCTTGGCGTTAAACTTTACGGAGGTCAGGCGGTGATCGCAGGCAACATCATTGTTCGTCAGCGCGGTACCAAACACAATCCAGGTCAGAACGTAGGTCTTGGCCGCGATCATACTTTATTTGCTTTAACAGACGGAGTAATCACCTTTAAAAAAGGTCGTGACGGAAAATCTTTCGTACATGTACTTCCTGCGGAGGCTACTGCTGAAGCGTAAGTAAAGGGTAAAGAATTTAAGGAAGAGGTCTCAGGACCTCTTTTTTTGTTTTCCCGGCACTTTCAGCCTCTCCCGTTTGTTATCTACCCAAGAACATCTTAAGAAACAATGCTGAAAAGAAACACCATGATATATACGGAGTTGAGTCCCAATCCTAACTCCATGAAATTTGTACTTAATTACGAGATCGTGCCGGAGGGGCTGTCTTTTGATTACCCGAACAAAGCGACCACTCTTGACGAAAAGAAGGCCTCTCCCTTGGCCGCTGACCTGTTTTTGTTTGATTTCGTAGAGCGGGTATTTATCTCTTCCAATTTTATTACCCTCACCAAACGGGAAGATATCGAGTGGGAAGAGGTGATCACCGATGTTCGTCAGTTCATCAAAATTTACTTCGATGAAAGCCACCCGGTTTTCACTCAAAAGACCATTGACTCCAATACTCTGATCGTTCAGGGAAATGACACGCCTGTGGTAGCTAAAATAAAATCTACTCTGGATCAGTACGTACGGCCGGCAGTGGAATCTGACGGCGGGGCTATTAACTACTCTTCCTTTGACGAAGAAAGCGGTACGGTGAAGGTAATGCTTCAGGGCTCCTGCAGCGGGTGCCCTTCTGCGTCTATGACGCTGAAGGCGGGGATAGAGCGTTTGCTGACATCTATGATTCCGGAGGTGAAGCTGGTGGAAGCGGAGGAGATGTAAGTTCCGGGTTCCGGGTAGAGAGTTCCGAGTGAAGAGTTCTGAGCTCCGAGTGAAGAGTCCCCGTGGGTAGCCATCTGTCACCCTGAGCTTGTCGAAGGGCGCGTGAATATTGGGAGATAAATAACCTCAAAATATTAAATAAACTTCAGGCGCCCTTCGACAAGCTCAGGGTGACAGATGGCTACCCACGGGGACTCTTCACTCGGAGCTCAGAACTCTTCACTCGGAACTCGCTACTAAGAACTACCTAAGCCCCTCTATCGCCCTGTTCACCTCATTCAGCTTCCTTTGCTGGTGTAGTATAGTCGGAGCAGCTACCCGGTCTTTGCATTCAAACAGGGCACATCTTTCACAGGTTTGCCCTACTTCTTTGCGGGTAATGCCGGTGTCATCCATAAAAGCGACTTTAGATCGTACATTGCTGTCGATTTCCATGCCCAGGGTGATACTTTCCGTTCCCCCGTCTTTCGAGGTTTTGGCCAAAGCTACCTCAAAATAACGGTGACCCATGGTTTCAAAATTAGAAATCTGGGTCTTTATAAAGCGCTCATCACTATTGAAAGGCACTTCATCCAGGATACTGATTCCCGGCCAGCGGCGGCAGTAGTGTTCATTGCGGTTTTCCTGGGGATCGTGCTGTCCTACCAGGTGGATTTCCTTAATGAGGCGGGGAGCCCGGCTTCCGTCTGATGAAGTAAATTTCAGGAAATAGAGTTTTTCAATCTGGAAATGGGCGGGTAAGAGGGAAAAAAGCCGGTAAAACACCGTTTCTTCCGATACCGGGAACTGGTCAAGAACGTTCAGAAACTTCCGCCTGCTGAACTTGTGATCTCCCAGCACTTTCTGCATTTCACGGATCAGGCTGTTTTTCGGAATAAGAATACAGGCGGCAAAATACGAAGCCTTGAAGTTGTTAAAAACTTCGTCAAATGAATTAACACTCACCCACGTAGATGTCAGCGGGCGTACCCGGATTCCCATAAACCGGAAGCCCGACTCGCGGGCCAGGGCAAAGATCCTCTGTTTTTCGGTGAGGTTACGGTTGAGAAAGAATTTCTTTGAACGCGGAACCAGCACCGTTCGCAGTCCTGCCAGGGCAGGATATTTTTCACCGTCAAAGGTATCGGTAGCCAGCTGGTGTTCTACCCGGAGGTATTTCTTCAGTACGCTTTCCGTTTTCTCTTCTCCTTTAAGAAAAGTCTCCGCCAGCTCTTCCAGTTCGGGGAAATAGTTTTTATGGATTTCCAGGTAGGAACGCAGTACAGCAAAGTACAGCTTTTCCACGCTTACATTGTAGCTTCGCCCGATTTTTATCAGCGTATTCACCAGGGCGCTGAATTTCACCGGGGCATCGGCAATCATCTCAATGATCCGGGCAGGATCTATCCCGAAAAACTCGAAAGGGATATCGGTAAAAAACTTGTTTTTAAGGATTTCACCGGTGGGTCCCAGTGCTTTTTTCAGGTCGGAAGAGACCAGTTCGTCATATTCCACCCCTAAAGCCCGCGAAAGTTCGAATATCTTATCCGTTTTGGGGTATTTTTTCCCCTTTTCAATTTCGTTCAGGTAGGAAGGAGAGATATCACAGCGGTCGGAGAGCTCCTGGAGTGACCACCCCCTCTCCTGCCGGAACTGCTTAAGCTTTAAGCCGAAAATCAGCCTTATAGGATCTGCCTTCTCCTTCATATTGCTGATTTCGGTCGGAATTACAATTTAAACTCGGAAAATACCATATGGACTTCAGGACCCACTCCTGCTATTTGCTCCTCATCCTTAGCCTTCAGAATCATGGTGGTGTTATTGAGCTGAACCAGCTCAAAGTCACCTTTAAATCCGACAATGTCAATATCGAGGGTTTTCTGATCCTCTTCAATGGCCCATTTTCCCCGGTTAATTACCCCTTTGGTGGTTTTGTCAATTCCCCGCACCTCACTATTTTGCCTGAATTCAAAGACAAGGCCGTAAAGCATTAAGGCATCTTTTTTTAGCTGCCCGTCATTAAGCATAACTCCCTGTGTATCCGTAAACTTATCCAGCTGCCAGCCGTGAGCTGCCAGTAGTTGGGCCTTTGTTTTATTTTCCGAACCTATATTCGGGTCTGCACAGGCTGTTAAAATAACTGCAAATAATGAAATTAAAACAAAATTTTTCAATTTACTTTTGAGTTTGATTTATATAATAACGCTGGATAATGGTTACAAATTTAAAAAGGAAATGCATAGTTTTGGGATTAGGCCTGCTTTTTGTTTCCATGCACCGGGTTTCTGCACAAAATTGCCCGACGGGAACAGACTTTCCCATTTCACCCTCCTCAGGTTCTGTTAACTGGTACCAGTTTCCTGAATTTTCACTTCCTTTTACTATTATTTACAGTGGCTCGCAGGCGGTTTATAACCCCGATGCCCTGCTTAAAAGAGGGTTTAGTCATGTTTCCAACCCGAATAGTATCCACTATCTGCCTACGGGTAACCGGGCCTACATTTACTATGGAGTAGCCGTTGCCGATCAGCCCTGGAGAACCCACAAGTCGCCCTACGGCAATGATATGAATGTGTATCACCGGAAATGGGATGATGACCTCGCCTATTTCCGGTCACTGAACGGAGGCAGTGCCGATGTGGATATTTTCTGCCTGGATATTGAAATGCATCACAAGTCGCGCGATTCCATCCTGGTATTAAAAAGCATGGATTTTGTTCCTGCAGAGATCAGGTCGCTCAGCGATGAGGCCTTTATTACGCGTTATCAGAAAGATATGCAGGCGCTTTATGCCCATGCGGCCGGCTATATAAAAGAGAGGGTAAATGCACGCCGGTTTACGGCCTACGGCGACGTACCCGTTTTTAACACCTTTACCAATATCCAGGGGCCCTCGTGGGAAAAATGGAAGACCGACCCTTCCCTGCTGAATTACATTGCATATGATTTTGACCATAAAAAGGCGGGTGGAAGCTATTATGAGCAGATGGATGTGTTGTCGCCTAATGCCTATTTTTATTACGATTACCCCCATATTTTTGCCGGGGAATACCTTTCTTACCTGATGTTTCAGACCGAGGCGAACGCAGCCTGGTCTTCACTTGACCAGTGGGTATTTCTCTGGAACCGTTACAGCTTTACCCCCCAGTTTGCTGGGAAGAGCATCCGGCCCTGGATGTCAGAAGCCATGGCCATCTTTCCTTTCTTTTCAGGGGCGAAGGGCCTCTGGATATGGGATGATATGGGAACTTTTTCCGATTACTCAGGGTATGAATATTTTATGAAGGGGCTCTACCGGCTTTCGGCCTTCCGCCATTTTTTTGAAGGAAATTACCAGCTGGTTCAGACCATCCCGGCCCGTGATTACAATGAAAACCGGCTTCCGGTATGGCGGGGAGTGTACAAAGACGGGCGTTTGCTGGTAGCTGCACATAACCCCTGGGCAGGTTCTGATAGTGAAGAAGTTAAGCTTACTATAAATTACGGCAGCCTGAAAGAAACCATTACCCTTCGGGGCTATGAGATATTCCTGTGTGAATACCCGGCCGGACAGGTGACCGGAAATGAAGAGCCCGGTAGCGGCCTCACCGTATACCCTAACCCGGCTGAAGTGCAGGTAAGCTATAAGGTAAAAACGGGTGGAGAACGTATACTTCAGTTGTTTCTTTCCGACGAGCAGGGCCGCATTCTGTACCGGGAAGAAGTAAATACGCAGGGAGTTGATGAGTATACCGGCCAGCTGAACCTTCGGAAATACAGAACGAACAGGCTTTACCTGCAGCTGAAGGGAGAGTCTTTGAATGAAACCCAAAAAATTATTGTACAGCCATGAATCGATTAGGAGATGAAACCAGCCCCTACCTGTTACAACATAAGGATAACCCGGTACATTGGTATCCCTGGAGCGATGAGGCTTTGAAAACGGCCCGTTCGGAAGACAAGGTGATCCTGCTCAGTATAGGCTATTCTGCCTGTCACTGGTGTCATGTGATGGAACACGAGTGTTTCGAAGACCAGGAAGTGGCGGCACTGATGAACAGGTATTTTGTCAACATTAAAGTAGACCGGGAAGAGCGGCCCGATATTGACCACATCTATATGGAAGCCCTGCAGAATATGGGTATCCGGGGCGGCTGGCCGCTGAATGTATTTCTGCTGCCTACCGGGGAGCCGTTTTACGGAGGAACCTACTTTCCCAAACCCCGTTTCATGGAGGTGATGGCGGGTATAGTGAAGGTGTTTGAAGAACGCAGAGAGGAGGTTATGGCTTCAGGTAGAAGCTTTGTTAATAGTCTAAATACAAAGGACTCTGAGAAGTATTTATTCGGAAAAATATCGGATAGTTCGACTTATACGAAAGAAGAGTTAGCTGAAATCAGTGAAAAGCTGGCTAAAGATTTTGATACGGACGACGGAGGGATGAACCGGGCCCCTAAGTTTCCCATGCCTGCCTTATGGAATATGGTGCATCACCTGGCCGGCCTGACGGAGAACCCCTACCTGAAAGAGCACCTGGAATTTACGTTAGGCAGGATGGTATTGGGAGGGATATTTGACCACCTGGGCGGTGGGTGGACCCGTTACTCGGTAGACAGTTACTGGAAAGTGCCGCATTTTGAAAAAATGCTGTACGATAACGCACAGCTTATGCATCTTTACAGCACCGTGGCGGAGGGCTCAGAGTATCAGCCGCTGTACCGCTGGGCGGCAGATCTGACTTTTTCATGGGTGAAGCGGGAGATGAATCATGAAAACGGCGGAATGTTTTCTGCCCTGGACGCAGATTCTGAAGGTGAAGAGGGTAAATTCTATGTGTGGACAAAGGATGAGACAGAGCAGGTGCTGGGTGAAGAAGCGGCGCTGTTTATAGAAGAGTACGGTATAACAAAGCAAGGCAACTGGGAACATGGAAATAATATTCTTCACCTGGAGCATCTGCCGGTACAGTGGGATAAAATAAGGAAATCGCACGAAAAACTGCTCGAAATAAGAGAAAAGAGAGTACGCCCCGGGTTAGATAATAAAGTAATCACTTCCTGGAATGCGCTGATGATCTCGGGAATGGTGGCCCGTAGCAAAACGTTTGGCAGCGAGTTGGGTTTTGCCCGGGAGAAGCTGGACTACCTGAACCGTGAACTGACCTTTGGCTGCCGGAATGAAGACGGTGACACTGCCACGGGCGTATTTCACCAGGCCGGTGAACGTAAGATCAACGGGTTTCTGGACGATTATGCAGCGCTTATCCGGGCCAATACTGATATGTATTCGGTTAGTTTTGAGGAAAGCTACCTGGAAATGGCGGCTCAGTTATGCCAATATGTACTGGCCAACTTTTATGATGAGGAGGAAGGCCTGTTTTATTATACCGATATACAGGCGGAACAGCTGATTGCCCGGAAAAAAGAGTTGTTTGATAATGTAATCCCCTCTTCCAATTCCATGATGGCGCAAAGCCTTTATTTCGCCGGAAGGTATACAGGTAATACAGCGTATACTGAAATGGCACGGCAGATGTTTGCCCGGCTGAAACCACTTACCCTGCAGGATCCGCAGTGGCTGAGTCATTGGACCGACCTGGGCCTGATTTTAAGCCGGAAGCAGGTAGAGGTGGTGGTAACCGGGCCTGATTTCAGGGAATGGATAAAAGAGCTGAGGCAGTACGATAATTCACCTGCCACCTTGTACTTTGGAGCAGAAAGCAAGAGTATTTTACCGGTATTTGAAAGCCGGTTTACGGATAAGAATGCCATCTACCTTTGTGAGGATTATAGCTGCCGGATGCCGGTATTTTCCCTGGGAGAATTTCGCAATGAAAGATCAGGATGGTGACAATGCGAAATATTTGTAAATTTATATAATCATCTAATTCTACGGTAATTAAAACGCAGAGCCCCTTGTGAGAAGCTCTGCGTAAAAGAGTATGAAAAGCAGCCTTATGATTTCTTTGCGTCTTAAGCTATAATCTCAAAACTATGGGTAATTTCAGCGGAAGGCCGCAGCTGAGCCGTGGCCGAACAATATTTATCCATGGAAAGAGCGATGGCTTTTTCTACTTTGGCAGCGTCAAGCGGGCCGTAAAACTTATAATGGATATTGATTTTCTTAAAAGGCTTCATTTCTGTTCCTTCAATCTGCTCCCTTTCGCCGGTCACCTCAATTTTAAGGTCTTCCAGCGGCTGACGTTGTTTTTTCAATATCAGGATAAGATCAATAGAGGTACAGCCGCCCAGTCCCATCAGGAGAAGTTCCATAGGGCGCGCGCCGGCATTTCTTCCGCCGATGTTCTCAGCCGCATCAATATTTACCACTACGGATGACATGCCTTTTCCCTGCATGTGAAAAGCATCATCTATTCTGTCCAGTTCAATTTTCATCGTTTTTATTATTTGTTTTAAATGGGGTTCCCGGCTACGGGTAATCGGGAACCCAAATTTAACAAATTAATCTTTATGCGCTTTCGCGGTTTTCTGGCAACATCCCGGAAGAGCATCATGGGCTTTCTGATCAGCTACTACTTCATCTGCATCGTACCCGATTTTGGAGATTTTTTCTTTCAGCTCATCCTTGTCTGTTTTCCTGGGATTGTAGGTGACATTTACCGTATGACTTTTCAGGTCTACATTTACGGCCTGTACTCCTTTTTCTTTTCCCAGGTTAGACTCGATGGTCTTTTTGCACATCCCGCATTTTACGGATGAGGCAAAACTCACTTCTGCGGTTTTTCCTTTTTGGGCGAATGCTCCGAAACTAAGGGCTAAAACGAGGGTTAAAACTCCGATTACTCTTTTCATAATTATAAATTGTTAAGTTATTTACTTGATTTTATACCGGAAGCCGGTGTATACGGTGGCACCTGTGACCGGTCCCCAGATCCGGCCGGCATCAAATCCGGGCATGAAGGGCTGGTTGGCACTGATTATCGGGTTTTTCATTTTGAAACCGGTCAGGTTTTCTCCGCCGATATATACTTCCAGTTTTGGAAAATTCCTTGAAATCTGCCCGTTTACATTGATAAAGGTCGGTGCAAATTCATAGGGCATATTCTCATAAGGAACGGGTGCCAAAAAAGCATGTCCTCCGCCACCGGGCAGGTTAACAGGAATCCTTTGACGGCCATTCACGTGAAGGGTGGCGTCTACTTTCCATTTTTCATACGGGAAACTATAGCCCACGTTCACCAGCAGGCGATCCTGTGGCAGGAACATTTTATCTACCAGTACCTTTTCTCCCTGGGGTTTACCTATGGTTTGCTTATTATTTACATACCGGTACCCTATTTTAAACTCCCAGCGATTTACCGGGCCGTAATTCAATTCTAAGAGAGCACTGTTAGTACGTGATTTTCCGTCCAGGTTATAAAAATAGAGAAGCCTGTCCATCTCCATGTCTACGATCATCTGGTTTTCAAAACGGGTGTGATAAAACTCACCTGAAAGCGAGAGGTTAGGCAGGAAATCGATCACGTAGCTCCCACCGAAGGTCCACGAAACTTCCGGCCGGAGGTCTTCCAGGATTCGAACGGTACGGTTGCTCACCAGCATACCATAGCCTTCGGCAAAGGGGTTCGGTACCCGGTAGCCTTTCCCGGCAGACAGCCTTAAAGTATGGTTATCGGCCAGTTTCTGCATGATATGGATACGGGGAACAAAGAAGTTTCCGTAAAGGTTATGAAAATCATTTCTTAATCCCACCAGGATGCTGGTTTTGTCGGTATTTTTATAGTTATACTCAAAGAAAATCCCTGGAACCACCTCATTTCTATCCAGGTATATGCTTCCATATTGTTCGTCAAACACATCGTTCACAAAGCTGGCACCGGTTTTATAGGTATGATTGGTATTCCCGAAAATATCCTGGTAGATCAGGTTACCATATAGCGTGGTTTGCTTTCCGAAGTAAGGTCTTTTCCCGAACCATGACTCCGAATCGTGTACCGTTCCGTTCAGAATCAGGCCGAGTCCCCGGTAAGGCGCATCAGGGAAAAGGATAGCGGTCTTGGAAAATACCTCATAGCGCCGGGTATTGTTCGAAAACCCGTAAAGAGAGGGTGTAGAGGCATTGTCTTTAAAACCTTTTTGCCCCCCTACTCTGTCTTCGGTAAGGAAACGGCCGCCGAATTGTGCCATCAGCCGGTCACCGCTGTATTTCCAGCGGTTCAGCAGGTTGATCTGGTGGTATCGGGGCAGGTCACGGAAGCCGTCATCGTTACGGTCAATCTCTGATTTCAGCAAAGATCCGTGGCTCAGCAGGGCATACGACCACTTTTCGTTTTTGAGCTTTTGGGCTATATTCAGGTTAGCTTCCGAGCGGCCGAAATTATTGAAGTACATATTGACAAGCACTTTTTCAGGCAGGTCGGGCTTTTTTAATTCCACATTGACCTGCCCTACCATGTTTTCAGCGCCGGTGATCACTGAGCCCACGCCTTTGCCGATATCAATGGACTGGATCCAGGTACCGGGGATGTAATTCATGCCGAAAGTCTGGCCCAGTCCACGGATGGCCGGGATATTTTCCGTAGTGGTCTGCACATAGGAGCCACTCATGCCCAGCAGCTGGATCTGCCGCGAGCCCGTTACGGCATCTGTATTACCTACGCTGATAGATGCGTTGGTCTCGAAACTCTCCGAAAGGTTGCAGCAGGCTGCCTTCAGCAGCTCTTTGGAACTGATGATCTGCGTATGAATGGGCGACATCTTGTCGAGCATGGTGCCTGAAGTTTTCACCACTACCTCATCCAGGTCCATGCTGTTTTCTTTCATAATGACCACATAGAAGCGGTCTTCCGTGATATAGAGGGTATCCGGTTTAAAACCTATGAAGCTGAAAGCCAGGCGGTCTTCCGTAGAAATTTTAGCGATGGAAAACATGCCGTTTTCATCGGTCATCACGGCTGTGCGGGGATTTCCCACCCATGAAACCGTAGCTCCTGCTATGGCAGAATTGGTATTGTCGGCTATTTTACCTTTCACTTCCTGTGAAGAGGCTGCCGTACTATAGAATAAGAGTATTGCAATGATTAATCTGTTCATAAATACATAAAATTACGGATAAAAAGAAAATAGTCTTTTTACCGCAATCTCATATAATGAACTGCTCATTCAGAAGGTAGAGGGGTAAGGAAAGCGGCGGGGAGGAATCGCTGTGACCGAAAACCGGTTCCTCAGACAGAAGGGATACTTCAGGCCCGAATATGAACTCCGGCAGAACCATTTCTTCCGCTACTGAAGGGATAAAAACAAAACCGTGTACTTGCTGCACGGCATTATCTGCCTTATTTACCTTGTAGGAGATTTCACAGCAAACTCCTTTTTTAAGGGTTAAAGCCTGGGAAGCCGTGGCCTGCACGAGGTCACCGGCACAGGTTTCCAGGTCAAAAGACAGGGTCTTGGTTTTGGTAATAGTGCAAAGATGCTCAAAATAAGCAAATGAATGCGAACTTACGAGTACCGTAAGCGCCATCGTGAATGCCAATATTTTTTTGAGCTTTTGTGCCATTACTTTGTGATAACGGAATTAGCCGGTAAATAATTCATTTCAGGTTGGATTTTTTAAAGAACTCCTACCCTGCCGGCTCATAGGCGGTTTCGTTTTTAATTTCTCCCATCACAAAGATCGACTGGGTGGAACCGATATTTTCCAGCCCGGCCAGCTTGTTCATAATAAAGCTCTGGTATTCACGCATGTCGCTTACCACCACTTTGATCAGGAAGTCGTAATCGCCGGAGATATTCAGGCACTCCACTACTTCGGGCATGGATACGATGGCCCGAACGAACTTCGCTCCCGCTTCACGGGCATGTTCTTTCAGACGGATGTTGCACAATACCATCAGGTCTTTGCCAATCTTTTCACGGTCTACCAGCGCCACGTATTTTTTGATCACGCCCTCGTTTTCCAGCCGGCGGATCCGCTCATATACCGGTGTAGCCGAAAGGTTCAGTCTCCCGGCCAGTTCTTTGGTGGTTAACTTGGCATCCTGCTGGAGGTAGCGGATGATGTCGCGGTCAGTGTCGTCTAATTTGATCATTTGCTTTGATAGTTCCATTCTTTCTTCATTCCTCTTCATTCCTTCATGTTAAAATAAAAAAATCAATTATTAAACATGAAGGAATGAAGAGGAATGAAGAGGAATGAAGAAATACAGATAATTTATGCAAAAATAGAAAAAATGTTAAAATTAATGGATTTTTTCAGATAAAATATCTATATTTTTCTATTATGACTTATATTTTTATCTTTTGATTGTATATTTGGAGTAAAAATTTACTTAAAGGGCAGTTATGTCAGGTTTAAAAGAAGAACTGGAGAAGCGTATATTGATACTGGACGGGGCCATGGGAACCATGATCCAGCGGTATAAGCTTACTGATGCAGATTACCGGGGAGAACGTTTTAAGGATTTCCCGCATGATATAAAAGGAAATAACGATCTGCTTTCACTCACCCGACCGGATGTGATCCTGGCCATTCATAAGGAATACCTGGATGCGGGCGCAGATATACTGGAAACCAATACGTTCAGTGGTACATGGGTGGCGCAGGATGATTACCATATGGCCGACCTGGTCTATGAGATCAATTACGAGGGGGCGAAACTGGCCCGCCAGGCGGCGGATGAATATACGCTGGCGCACCCGGAAAAGCCACGGTTTGTGGCCGGTTCTATCGGCCCCACTACCAAAATGGCTTCTCTCTCACCGGATGTAAATAACCCGGGCTTCCGGGCCATTAATTTTGATCAGCTGACAGATGCCTTCACCACGCAGATCAATGCGCTTATAGACGGTGGAGTAGACTGCCTCCTGATAGAGACTGTAACCGATACGCTCAACTGTAAAGCTGCGCTTTTTGCGGCGCATACTATTATTGAAGAAAGAAAAGCGGCTGATCCGGCATTTGAAATGCCCCTGATGGTGTCAGGCACCATTACCGACCAGTCGGGCCGTACCCTTACCGGGCAGACTTCAGAGGCTTTTTATAACTCCGTAGCACACGGCGGCCTGCTTTCCATAGGCCTGAACTGCGCGCTGGGCGCGCGCGCCATGAAGCCCTACCTGGCCGAGCTGAGCCGGGTGGCCGACTGTTTTGTGAGCGTGTACCCGAACGCCGGGCTGCCCAATGAGATGGGCCAGTACGATGAGACGCCGGAATATATGGCTGAGCAGGTCAGGGAGTTTGTGGAAGAGGGGTATGTCAACATCCTGGGCGGCTGCTGCGGTACCACACCTGACCATATCCGGGCTTTTGCTGAGCTGGCTAAGAGTTATGCTCCCCGGAAACGTCCGGAAATAGCGCCTATGCTACGGCTGAGCGGGCTGGAGCCCATGACCCTGACACCGGAGCTCGCCTTTGTGAATGTGGGCGAAAGAACCAACGTGACAGGCTCCAAGAAGTTTTTGCGGCTGATTAAAAGCAGGAAGTTTGATGAGGCACTGAGTGTGGCGCTGGACCAGGTAGAGGGCGGCGCCAATGTCATCGATGTAAATATGGATGAGGGGATGCTGGACGGCGTAGAAGCCATGACCACTTTCCTGAACCTGATGGCTTCCGAACCGGAGATCTCCCGTATCCCGGTAATGGTGGATTCTTCGAAATGGGAGATCATTGAGGCCGGGCTTAAGTGTGTACAGGGTAAAGGCATTGTCAACTCCATATCTCTGAAAGAAGGGGAAGAAGCCTTTACAGATCATGCCAATACCATCCGGAAATACGGAGCGGCGGTGATTGTGATGGCTTTTGACGAAGACGGCCAGGCCGATACCACGGAGAGAAGAATAGAAATAGCGAAGCGTTCTTACGATATCCTGGTGAACAAGGTGGGTTTCCCGCCGCAGGACATCATCTTTGACCTGAATATCTTCCCGGTAGCTACGGGTATTGAAGAGCACCGGATCAATGCGGTTTCGTTTTTTGAAGCTACGAAATGGGTACGCGAAAACCTGCCTCATGCTCATATCAGCGGCGGGGTAAGTAACGTTTCTTTCTCTTTCAGGGGGAACGACCGCGTGCGAGAGGCCATCCATTCGGCCTTTTTATACCACGGTCGTCGCGCCGGTATGGACATGGGGATTGTGAACCCGGCCATGCTGGAGGTGTATGACGATATCCCTCAGGACCTCCTGAAAGCCGTGGAAGATGTGCTGCTGAACCGCACCGATGATGCCACGGAAGTACTCCTGGAAATGGCTGAAGGACTAAAAGGAGAAGGAAAGACCGATGAAAAAGCTGTTCAGGAGTGGCGGACCCAGCCCGTGGCCAAGCGCATAGAACATGCTCTGGTGAAGGGGATTGTGGAGTATATAGATGAGGATATCGAAGAGATCCGGCACCATTTCCCGAGTCCGTTGCAGGTGATTGAAGGACCGCTGATGGACGGCATGAATGTGGTGGGCGATCTCTTTGGTTCGGGGAAGATGTTCCTGCCCCAGGTAGTGAAATCGGCCCGGGTGATGAAAAAAGCGGTAGCTTACCTCCTGCCCTTCCTGGAAGAAGAAAAGCTGAAATCAGGCAATACGACCCAGAATAACGGAAAAGTGCTCATGGCCACGGTCAAAGGCGATGTGCATGATATCGGGAAGAACATTGTGGGCGTGGTTCTGGCCTGTAATAATTACGAGATTATTGACCTGGGCGTGATGGTGCCTGCCGAAAAGATACTGGAAGAGGCTGAAAAGCACCAGGTAGATGCTATAGGCCTCAGCGGGCTGATCACGCCCTCCCTGGATGAGATGGTTTATGTGGCCAAAGAAATGCAGAAAAGGGGCATGGATATGCCTTTGCTGATCGGTGGAGCCACTACTTCGCGGGCGCATACGGCGGTGAAAATTGATACCTGCTTTGACGGACCGGTGATCCACGTGCTGGATGCCTCCAAATCCGTGCCGGTAGTGTCTAACCTGCTCAGTAAAGACCAGCGGGATTCGTACATCCAGTCGGTAAAGCTGGACTACGCCCGGTTCAGGGAAGATTACCAGAAACGCCAGACCATCAAGACGTATATTACGCTGAAAGAAGCCCGGGAAAACAAACTGAAAGTAGACTGGGATAACTATGAAATACCTGTACCAAAATTCTTAGGTACAAGGTCTTATGAGAACTATAATTTAAGGGAGATCGCCAAATATTTCGACTGGACACCCTTCTTCCAGGCCTGGGATCTGCACGGCCATTACCCGAAGATCCTAAACGACGAAGTGGTGGGAAAAGAAGCCCAAAAGCTCTTTGAAGATGCTCAGAAGATGCTGAAGACCGTACTGGACGAAAACTGGTTTGATGCCCGGGCGGTGATCGGCTTCTGGCCCAGTAATGTCGAAAATGATGATACGCAGCTGGTGTATGATTTTACGGAGAAAGCGGTACAGTGTGATTGTAAGCTACCGGGGCATGAACACCGTATTTTTGAAGCGGATCACAGCACGGTGGTAGCCCGGATTCAGCATCTTCGTCAGCAGGGCAAAAAAGGAAGCGGAATCCCTAACCTGTCGCTGGCCGATTTTGTAGCACCGGTGGAAACCGGGAAACAGGATTATTTCGGTGCATTTGCGGTGGGTATCTTTGGTGCGGAAAAGATCGCAAAGGAGATGGAAGCTCAATTTGACGACTATAACGCTATTATGGTGAAAGTATTGGCCGACCGTTTTGCCGAAGCCTTTACTGAATTGCTGCATGAGAAGGTCAGGAAAGAGCTTTGGGCCTACCATACCGAAGAAAACCTGAGTAACGAAGACCTGATCAAAGAAAAATATGTAGGGATTCGCCCTGCACCGGGGTATCCGGCCTGCCCGGATCATAACCCTAAGCGTGATATCTTCCGCCTGCTGAATGTGGAGCAGAAAATCGGCCTGCGGCTTACTGAAAGCCTGGCGATGTGGCCGGCATCAGCGGTTTCCGGCTTCTATTATGCTCACCCGCAATCCAAATATTTCGGTTTGGGTAAGATTGAAAAAGACCAGATTGAGGAGTATGTGAAGGTGCGCGGGGTTTCGGTGGAAGAGGCGGAACGGTGGCTGAGCCCGGTGCTGAATTATTGAGGTATAGAACTTAGGGGAGTAGTAATTATTGGGTATAAATTACTTTAATGCGCCCTTCGACAAGCCGGGCCGCGTAGGCTCAGGGTGACAGTTGTTACGCATAGGTTACCACTGTCACCCTGAGCTTGTCGAAGGGCGCATTAACTTAATTCTTCCGAAACCAATTCTTAAACTCAAACAACTTCTGCATATTCTGATAATTCCCACTATTTAGTAAAATAGCGAAATATATAATTAGATATTGCGCAAAATATAATTCAGCCGACCGTTTCGAATTTACCTGGTTATTTCACTTTCACATACGTCTCCCGGATAGTCTGGTTAATGCCCAGCTCCGGAATAACCTCTTCACCCGTCTGAATCAGGGTATCGCCCCGGAATTCCAGCTTAAAGTGAAACTTTTTTCCTTCCCAGTCGCGGAAATTGAGGAAGTCCAGGTTTTCGGTGTAGTTGTCTCCTTCCAGCGTGTAGGTTCCTGCTCCGCTGACAAAAAGCCGGTTCAGGCTGTCAGCCCCTTTGGATTTATCGTGGTTAAAGAAGGAGAAATGGCTGCTGTTAAACATCTTCAGCATTTCCGTTTTGGAGGTGTCTACGGTAGCATAGGTGGTATCCGTGCCTTTAACGGTCATGGAATGTAAAAGCCGGTAGGTACCGGATAAGGTGCCGGTTTCTCCGGTCTGGCAGCCTGTTAATAAAAGAAAGGCCGGGAGTAAGGTTTTTTTCATGCAATTAAGGTGAATAATTTGTACAAAAATAAACCAAATCTTCCGGACTTCCATTGGCGATTTCTTATCGCGTAATAAAAGAGATTATTGCCATCCCCCACCCAGCGCCCGGTACAACTCTACCGTAGCATTCAGCTTCTGCAGTTTGGTAGTAATAATACTTAGCTGTGTATTCAGGGCATTTTGTTTGGCTGTGATCACCTCCAGGTAGTTGGCCATACCGTTTTCCAGAAGTTCCTCCGAGTATTCTACCGACTGGTTATACAATTGATATTCCTGCTCTTTCAGATCAATTTTCTGATGGGCTGTAGAATAGTTGTACAGGGCGTCTGAAACTTCCCGACTGGCCGTGATCACCGCTTTCTGGTAGGCCAGGTAAGCCTGCTCCCGGCTGGCATCGGCCACTTCTTTCTGGGTTTTCAGTGCCCGGCGGTTATAAACCGGCTGGGCCAGCCCGGCTACGGCATTGGTGAATAACGACTTCGGGCTGAATAGCTGAGGGAAGTCGATGCTCTGGAAGCCCCCGGCAGCGGTAATTCTCAGGGTAGGGTAAAAATTGCTTTTGGCCACATTGACATTCTCAAATGCCTTCACCAGGGCCAGTTCGGCAGCTTTTACATCCGGCCGGTTTTCCAGCAGTTGAACCGGAAAGCCCGTCTGAGGATCTATTTCCAGTGCCTGGGAATCAAAAGCGCTTCTATCGGGCACCCGTGGAGATTCTCCCAATAGTACACTCAGGATGTTTTCATTCAGCTTAATGGCATTTTCGGTATCCAGAAGCAGGGCCCGGGCATTGACCAGGATAGCTTCATTCTGTTTCACCGCCACTTCGCTTACAATTCCGGCTGTTTTCAGCGATTGATTGGTCTCCACTCCTTCTTCGCGGTTACGGATGGTCTCTTCCAGCACTTTCTTTTGCTCGTCAAGCGCTGCCAGGCTGAAATAAGTATTGGCTACTGAAGCGATGATCTGGGTAGACACGGCCTGGTGCGCACTGATGCTGCGCAGGTAGTCAGCTATAAATCCCCGCTTTGTACTTCTTATTTTTCCCCATATATCGGCTTCCCAGGCAAAGTTTCCGGTAATATCAAACTGGGTGAGTGTCTGGCTGCCCGTGATCCGCCCGAACTGGGTATTGGCCGAAGTTTTGGTAAACGTAAAGTTAGGTCCCAGTGCGAAAGTAGGAAAATAGCCTGCTTTCCCCTGCTTCATGTAAGACTCGGAAATGGCCACGTTTTGCAGGGCTGTACGGATGTCGAGGTTGTTCTGCAGGGCCTTTTCGATATAGCTCTTCAGCGTTTCATCCTTAAAGAAGGTTCGCCAGGATACAGAGGCCAGGCTAAGGCTGTCTGTAGCAGCCGTTTCAGCTTTAAAGCCTTCAGCTACCGGTATTTCAGGCCTTTTATAGTCTTTTGCCACAAAACAGGATTGCAAGCCCGTTGTGCATAAAACCACGATTATGTGTATATATTTCTTTTTCATTGGTAGTTTGGCGTATTGGATTCTTTGTCAAAAACTACAGGCTTAATACGTTCCTGGATATTCTGAAAAATAACGAATAACACAGGGATAATAAATACACCCAAAATGGTACCGATTAATAACCCAAAGGCGGCGCCCGTCCCTACAGAACGGTTCCCCAGCATACCCGCGCCGGTGGAAAATACCAGTGGCATCAGACCTAAAATAAACGCAAAGGAGGTCATAAGTATGGGTCTCAGCCTTGAAACAGCCCCCTCTATGGCCGCCTGGGTGATGCTCAGCCCGTGTTTACGTCTTTGCAAGGCAAATTCAACAATCAGGATGGCATTTTTGGCTAAAAGTCCTACCAGCATCACCAGGGCGATCTGGAAGTAGATGTTGTTTTCCAGCCCGGCCAGCCGTTGCGAGAGGTAGGCTCCCATAATACCTGCGGGTAAAGATAGAATTACGGAAAACGGCAGCATGTAGCTTTCGTACTGGGCGGAAAGAATAAAGTAAACAAACACTACACAAAGGATAAAGATCAGCAGGGTTTGTGAACCTGCTCTCAGCTCTTCACGCGTTAAACCGGAGAAATCTATCCCATAATCGGGGCTCAGATGAGCTGTGGCTACTTCGTTCACTGCCCGGATGGCATCTCCGCTGGAGAACCCGGGATTGGCAGCTCCGTTTATATTGGCCGAGGTAAAGAGGTTAAAACGGGTAACCGACTGGGGGCCGTACACTCTTTCAAGCTTCACAAACTGGGATATCGGGGCCATTTGACCGGTAGTAGTGGCCACATAGATCTTGTTCAGGCTGGATTCGTCGCGCCGGTCTTCGGGCAGCGACTGGATCATTACCCGGTATTGCTTACCAAAGCGCACAAAGTCAGCCGCATAGATCCCTCCTATGTATCCCTGTAAGGCCGAGAGTATCCCGCTTACTGACACGCCGGAGCGTTTGGCCCGCTCCACATCCAGCTTCACTTCATACTGGGCGTAGTTAGTGTTAAAGGAGGTCTGGGCAAACTGAACCTCCGGCCGCTTATTGAGTTCTGCCAGGTAGGCCTGGGCCACTTCATCAAAGTCTCTCAGATCTCCGCCTGACCGGTCCAGCAGCTTGAGTTCAAAGCCTGAAGAAGCTCCGAAACCCGGGATACTGGGGGGCTGAAAGAAGATCATTTTGGCGTCTTTAAATTCCCGGTTAGCTAGGCCGAACAGTTGACCTATAATATTGTTGATGGCGGTTTCCTGCGTTTTTCTTTTTTCAAAAGGTTGGAGCTTGATCAGGAACATCCCGTAGTTGGAACCCGCACCGTTGATAAAGTTACTTCCGGTGTTGGCCGTTACGTTACGGATGCCCTCTATTTTCATGGCTTTGCCTTCAAAGTCTTTCATGAGGTGATAAACCCGGTCGGTAGAAGAGCCCGGCGGCAGTTCCAGGGTACCGAAAAGGAAACCGCGGTCTTCGTTCGGCACAAAACCGGTGGGCATAGACCGGTTGGAAACAAAAATGATTCCCAGGCAAAGAGCCAGGATCAGCGGGGTCACCCATTTGCTTTTGAAAAGGAAGCTGAATGAACGGCTGTATTTTTGAGTCATGGCCTCAAAACCGGCGTTAAAGGCTCCGAAGAAGCGTTGCAGCAGGCCTTTTTTAGGACTTTCGTCATGTTGTTTCAAAAACAGGGCACACAGTGCCGGGCTCAGCGTAAGGGCATTGAGGGCGGATATCAGGATGGCTACAATCAGCGTAATCCCGAATTGTTTATAGAAGACCCCGGTAGGCCCGGTAATGAAGGTCACCGGAATAAACACGGCCGCCATCACCAGGGTAATGGAAACAATGGCGGTGGCTATTTCGCCCATAGCGCTGACAGAAGCTTCTTTAGCATCCATTTTGGTGGCTTCCATCTTGGCATGTATGGCTTCCACCACCACTATGGCGTCATCTACTACGATACCAATGGCCAGCACCAGTGCAAAGAGTGTCAGCAGGTTCAGGGAGAATCCGAACAAGGTCAGGAAGAAGAAAGTACCTATAATGGACACCGGCACGGCGATCAGCGGCACAAGAGTGGAGCGGATATCCTGCAAAAAGATAAATACTACGGCAAAAACCAGCAAAAACGCCTCGATAAAGGTACTTACCAGCTTGGAAATAGAAGCTTCGAGGAATTCATTTGTATCAAAGTTGATCAGGTAATTAATGCCTGACGGAAACTGTTTTGATAGTTCTTCCAATTCTTCCTTGAGGGCTGCATTGATCTCCTGGGCATTGGATCCCGGTGTCTGGTAAATCCCGATGGTCATGGCCGGCTGGCCGTTCAGTTCGCCGTTACCGGCATACGATAAGGCCCCGAGCTCTATTTTGGCTACGTCTTTCAGGTAAAGCACCTGTCCGCCGGGAAGAGCCTTAATCACAATGTTTTCATACTGATCTTCCGTACGGTATTTTCCGCCGTATTTCAGGATGTACTGGAAAGAAGCCCCGTCATTTTCTCCAAACTGCCCCGCCGCTGCTTCCAGGCTCTGCTCGTTGATGGCCTGGGTGATCTGGGCGGGAACCAGCCCGTAAGCCGCCATTTTGGTCGGGTCCAGCCATACCCGCATGGAGTAGAGCTTCTGACCAAAGGCTGAGGCGTCACCCACCCCGTTTATACGCTTTATTACCGGAACTACGTTGATGTTCAGGTAGTTCTGTATATAGGTAGCATCGTACTCTTTGTTGGTAGAATAAAACGAAACAAACATCAGAGCCGAGGTTTGCTGTTTCTGGGTAGTCACCCCGGAGCGGGTTACTTCGGCCGGAAGCAGCGGTGTGGCCCGGGCCACACGGTTCTGCACGTTTACAGTAGCTATATCAGGGTCAACCCCCTGCTTGAAAATCACCTGGATGGTAGCTGAGCCGTTATTGGAGGCAGTGGAAGAAATATAGTCCATTCCTTCTACCCCGTTGATCTGCTCTTCCAGCGGCACGATGACACTTTCCAGCACGGTCTGGGCGTTGGCCCCGGTATAGTTGGCCATCACCTGCACGGTGGGAGGTGCTATTTCAGGATACTGTGAAACAGGAAGCATGTAGAGCCCCAAACCACCCAGAATCACGATTAATACGGATATTACAGAGGATAAAACCGGCCTCTCTATAAATGTTTTGAGCATAACTTAAAATACGGGAGTAAGCGTACTGATTACTTGGTCTAAATCTTGTTTTTTAGGTTTCACAGGCGTTTTGTCGCGTAAGCCTGCCGTACCCTGTACCACCACCAGGTCACCGGGTTTGAGGCCGTCAGCGGTCACCACCAGGTTTTGGGTTTTGTCTATTATAATTACTTTGGTCTGCCGGGCGGTGTCAGCGCTTACCGTGAATACATAGGAGCTCCCCTGGCGTTCAAAAATGGCCATTTCAGGAAAAACCGTAGCGTTTTCGTAAGTTACCGGTATCCTTACACGGCCGGAGTTACCATTGGCCAGCAGGCCTGCACTATTGGCAAAAGTCACCCTGAACTGTATGCTGCCGGTGGCGGCGTCTATCTGCCCGGTAACGGCTTGTACTTTGCCTTTCTCGGGGTAAGTTTGCCCGTTGGCCAATATCAGCTCTACGGGCGGGATATTTTTCAGCTTTTCTTTCACGCTGGCTCCCGGTGTCCTTTCCAGGAAGTCGAGATATTCTTTTTCATTCATGGAAAAATAGGCGTATACTGCGCTGGTTTCCGACACCGTGGTCAGCGGTGTGGGGTCTGCAGGGCCTACCAGGCTCCCTTCGCGGAAAGGCAGGGCCCCTACCACTCCTTTGATCGGACTCCTGACAATGGAAAAGTTGATATTCTCCCGGATGCCTTTCAGGGTGGAACCGGCCTGGGTTCTGGCCGCTACGGCCTGCGCATAAGTGGCCTGTGCCCGAACGAGGTTTGCTTTAGCGGTTTCCAGCTGGACTCCGCCGATGATGTTTTTCTCTACCAGGGGCGTAAGCTTCCGGACTTCCACTTCAGCCGCTTTTACGGCGGCATCGGCTGCTTCTATACCGGCCTCACTGGCGGTTACCGCTGCCAGGGCAGCATCGGCATTCTGGTTTAAAATATTGGTTTCCAGTTGAAATAAAGGGGCTCCGGCAGAAACTGGCTGTCCTTCGTCCACATATACTTTCTTGATATAGCCCTGGATTTTGGCCCGTACATCGTTGTTGTTGATCCCCCGGATGGTGACCGGGAACTCGTCATAACCGGTGACCGTTCTGGTGGCTACTTCTACTACGGGGATTTCTGCGATGCCGGGAGCTTGCTGCTGGTTTTTTGATTGGCAGGAACATAGCGCATAAAGCGCTATCAACGGGATAGTTTTTTTCATTATTAATTAACTTTGAGCCGGGAATGATAAGGCACGCTAAGCTATAATTTGTGCACTGATTTAGCCCGGACTTCTTCATGTAACGGGTAATGGTTATATAATCACTATTAAATCAAACGTAAATCTGAGCTTAAAAATTCGTCAGAGCCAAAAGTATAACGTCGGGAAAGCTTATTGTGCCGATCTGAACTGTTTTTTTATCGATTTTTTACCGTTAACTAAGTTTATTTTGGAGGGTATATAGAACGGCTATTAAATTTGAATTTTAACAGTTTGATATCATGAAATTCTTGTTTCTTTTTTTAATAGCTGGTTTTTTGATGTCATGTGACACAGGTGAACCCCGGGATGAGAAGGATATTGCGGATCCGGTTAACGGGGTTTCGGAATACCTGCTACAGGAAGAAAGAAGCTTTACTTCAGGGGGGCAAATGACCCTTTCTACGTATGAGTACGATGAAAACGGAGTGGTAAAAATTTCGAATGATGTAGTTCCCGAAAACCTGAATAGCCTCTCTGATCCTTACCTGATATGGAACGGATACCTGAGCCTGTTTTGTGATCACAAAAAGAGAGTGGTAAAGGCTGAAACTTCTTACTCACGGGAATGGTATACCTATGACGAGAAAGACAGGATCGCAACAAAAATATTTGAATATACTGATTTTAATGTGAAAGACACTACGGTGTATACTTATTATGAGCCGGGAGAAAATAATCATGACGGGGCGTCTTATGTGACCCGGTCAGGTAATTTTATGATTAACCCAGACGGCACAGTGACCCGGTTTCTCGGGAACATCACGAAGACTTACTACCTGTCTCCTTCTATTAAGCTGAAGTCGTGGATGACTTATCCTTTTAATTACGGCCGCATAGGTGATGCTCCTGTAGTACGTTACACGTATACCACTCAAAACGGCTCATTGAGGCAGGAAAGTTATACCCACACGGTAGATGAACGCGGACTGATCATCAAAACTATACGTCAGTACCTGGGCGGAGGGTCAGAAATTGCCTACAGCTATATTAAAAGGTAGGGAAAGCTTTACAGCGGCGTATCGTTTAGTCAGAAATATCCCTTATTTTTGCACTTTAATTTCCCGTAAAATGGCATACGCTACCACCGAGATCACCAGTGCAGAAATTCCGTCCGACAATCCCGTTCACCAGCGGTTATATTTCCCGTATGAGGAAGCCGCCAAAATCATCAGCGGGAAGGTACTGGAGCTGGGCTGCGGCTGGGGCCGCGGAGTGGAAAAGCTGATCCGTGCGTGCGACCATTTTACCGGTCTCGACAAAAATGAGCCGCTGATCCGGGCTTTGCAGGAAAAATACCCGGGTCACTATTTCAATACGGTCGACCTCCCCTACCTGGATGAGTTTGCCGATAATACCTTTGATTTTATTGTTACCTTCCAGGTGATTGAACATATCCGGGATGACCATAAATTTCTGCAGGAAGCACACCGGGTGCTGAAACCCGGCGGAAAAATCCTGCTGACTACCGTGAATAAAGACTATTCTCTGAGCCGTAACCCCTGGCATATCCGGGAATACCGAACGGAAGAGCTGAAAAACCTGATGAAAAAATATTTCAGGGAGCTGGATGCCAAAGGCGTGGGCGGAAATGAGAAAGTATGGGCTTACTACGAACAAAATAAGGCTTCCGTAAGAAAAATCATGCGCTGGGATATCCTGGATCTCCAGCACCGGCTACCGGCCTGGATGCTTCGGGTGCCTTACGAAATCCTCAACCGTTTCAACCGGAACAAGCTCCTGGCCGAACCGGGCAGCCTGGCCGCGCAAATCAACTGGGACGATCATTACCTGAGCAATGAGCCGGAGAAGTGTATTGATTATTTCTTCGTGGCTACGAAGTAATAACGGATCCCAATGCACCTTTACGTCCATATCCCCTTTTGTAAACAGGCCTGCCATTACTGTGATTTCCATTTTAGTACCAACCTGTCGTACAAACAGCGTATGGCGGATGCTATCGGCCGTGAAGTTGTACTGCAATCCGGGTATTTGGGAGAAAAAAAACTTGAAACGCTGTATTTTGGAGGTGGATCACCCTCTATTTTAACAGAAGACGAACTGGAAAGCCTGTTTAAAGCCGTCAGTGAGGTGTATGACCTGCATCATCTGAAGGAAGTCACCCTGGAAGCTAATCCCGATGATATCAGCAAAGAGCGGCTTGACTTTTGGTATTCATTAGGGATTAATCGTATAAGTTTAGGAATTCAGACTTTTAGCGAAGTTTTTTTGAAATTTATGAACCGGGCGCATAATTCCAATGATGCGTTAAAAGCCCTGGAGCTGATTTTAAATAAGGGTTTTGATACTTCTTCCGTAGATCTCATCTATGCTAAAACCGGGTTCCACCTGGATGAAGCACGGCAGGCAAAAATGCTTCGTAAGGATATTGAAATACTGGGTTCTTTTGACATTCAGCATATTTCAGCTTATAACCTGACCATTGAAGAAGATACGGTTTTTGGCCGGTGGGCTCAAAAGGAAAAGCTGGCGGGTATTCCTGACGATTACGCTGCGGAGCAATATAAGATCGTTACCGGTGAGCTGGCGGAGCTTGGTTTTGAGCAATATGAAATTTCTAATTTTGCCCGGAACGGGAAATACGCGGTTCACAATACTTCCTACTGGCTGGGAGAAGAATACCTGGGGGTAGGGCCGTCTGCTCACTCCTACAACGGCACTTCAAGGCAGTGGAATGTAGCGCATAATCACCGGTATATGCAGGGCATTGAGTCAGGAAATCCTGAATTTGAAAGAGAAGTACTTACCTCTTCTGAAAAGATAAATGATTATCTTCTTACAGGCTTAAGAACTATCTGGGGAGTGTCTTTAAACAAAATATCCCGGATATGGCCGGATATGCCAGCCGATTTCCGGGATAATCTTGAAAGGCTTAAATCTCAGCAACTTCTTATTCAGAAGGAAGATACGGTTACCATTCCTGCTGAAGCGAGAATTTTATCCGACCGGATAGCTGCAGAGTTGTTTCTGGTATGAGTTATGCCACGCACACCTCATCATACACCGCCGCCAGATGCGTACCGATCACCTGTGCAGAACGGCCCTCAATATGATGTCTTTCCACAAAATGTACCAGCTCGCCATCTTTAAATAAGGCGATGGAAGGAGAAGACGGAGGCAGCGGAATGTATTCACGCACACGCTGGGTGGCATCAATATCAAACCCCGCAAAAACCGTATAAAGCTGGTCAGGCTTATTTTCTGTCAGATCCAGTGACATTTTTACCCCGGGGCGCATAGTGCCGGCGGCACATCCGCAAACCGAGTTGATCACTACCACTGCAGTGCCTTTCTGGTTAGCAAAAAATTCATCTACTTCTTCCGGAGTGGTTAATTCTTTAAATCCAACGGAAGTCAGCTCGTCTTTCATGGGAGCTACTAAATGAGCAGGATACATATTCTTGATTTTGTTCCCCTTACCCTTCGGGGTTTATAGTTATCAACAACCTGGGTGGGGTTGTCTCACATAAATCCTAATTCCAGCTTAGCCACTTCACTCATCATTTCAGTAGAGTATGGCGGATCAAAGGTAAGCTCAATGCTGACATCGTTTACCCCTTCTATGGCGCGAATCTCCGTCTCCATTTCCACCGGTATACTTTCTGCTGACGGGCATGAAGGCGAAGTCAGTGTCATCAATACATATACGTTATGGATAGGAAATATCTTAATATCATAAATGAGCCCCAGTTCATATACATCCACGGGAATCTCCGGGTCATAAACCTTTTTTATGGCTTCAATTACCTTTTCCTTTAATTCGTCTTCGCTTTGTTCCATTTAAAATGAGAGTATCTGTTTTTTTAACGAAAAAGGGAGGAGAATGGTTCTATTTTTCCAGTAATGTCTTATATCCCAAAGCATATGCCTTCATCTGTTTTACCATGGAGGCGAGGCCGTTGGAACGGGTCTGTGCCAGGTGGGAAGAAAGACCGGTTTTTTCAATAAAGTAGAGGTCAGCCTCCAGGATTTCTTCCGGTGTGTGCCCGGAGAGTACCTGAAGCAGCATACTCACCAGTCCTTTTACGATGATGGCCTGGCTGTCGGCCTCAAAAATTACTTTACCGTCACGGAGGCCGGCATGCAGCCACACTACTGACTGGCAGCCTTTGATAATATTATCTTCTGTCTTGTATTTTTCATCCAGGCCGGGCAATTTTTTACCCAGGTCAATGATGTATTCGTATTTCTCTTCCCAGTCGTCAAATAAGGCGAAGGTTTCGACGAGGTCGTCCTGTATTTCGTTAATGCTCATATTGCTTATGTCAAAGGTGCAAAGTTCCGAAAAATATAGTGCCCGGCCAACGGAGCCTCTGAATTTTATATGGATACGGCATTGCTTTAAAACAGCTTTTCATTTGAGGTTTTCAAGCGAATAAGTAATTTTGAGAAACTTTAAGAATTAATGAAGACAGATACCCGTATTGCCGTGATCGGCCAGGGATATGTAGGTTTGCCGTTGGCCATTGAGTTTGCGCATCATTTTCCTGTAATCGGATTTGATATTAATGCAGAACGGGTAAAAGAACTGAACGGGGCAAAGGATAAGACAAGGGAGGCCGATACGGAAAAGCTGAGCCGGGTTTTGCAACTGGCAGCGGATACCGGATTTAAAAAAGGCTACAGGGCTTCCTGTGATTCAGAAGACTTAAAGGCCGTGCAGATTTTTATTGTTACCGTTCCCACCCCTATTGATAAATACAATGCCCCTGACCTGAAACCGCTTCTTGGGGCATCAGAACTGCTGGGTAAAGTAATCAGCAAAGGAGCTATAGTAATTTATGAAAGTACCGTATACCCCGGTTGTACGGAGGAGGAGTGTGTTCCCGTGCTTGAAAAATACTCCGGACTACAACTTAATAAGCACTTCTATGTAGGTTATTCTCCGGAGCGGATCGTACCGGGTGACAAAGTCAATACCCTTACGACCATAAAAAAAGTGACTTCAGGCTCCACGCCTGAGACCGCCGAGGAAATTGACCGGTTGTATCGTACCATCATCACTGCAGGTACCCATAAGGCACCTTCTATTAAGGTGGCTGAGGCATCTAAAGCTATTGAAAATGCGCAAAGAGACATCAATATATCTTTTGTTAATGAGCTGGCGCTGATTTTTGACCGGATCGGTATTGATACCCACGATGTGCTGGATGCTGCCGGAACCAAATTTAACTTTCTGAAATATAAACCCGGCCTGGTAGGCGGGCATTGTATTTCTGTGGACCCTTATTACCTGGCGCATAAGGCTACCCAGCTGGGCTACCATCCAGCGGTAATTCTTTCAGGGCGGCGTGTAAATGACTCTGTAGCAGAATTTGTTGCCTCAAAAGTGATCAAACTGATGATTGGCAAATCTATCGGGATAAAAGATGCCGATGCCCTGATCCTGGGGGTTACTTTTAAGGAGAACTGCCCGGACGTCAGAAATACCAAGGTAATTGACGTATATCATGAGCTTAAAGAGTACGGCGTAAATGTGGATATATATGATCCCTGGGCCGACGCTTCAGAAGTGAAACATGAATACGGAGTGGAGGTTCTGGATAAGCTGCCTGCAAATAAAAAATACGACTCGCTGGTAGTGGCTGTGGCGCACCAGGAATTTATCAGCATGGACCTGACCACGCTCCGGAAAGAAAATTCAGTGATATTTGATATCAAAGCCTGTTTGAACAGGAATATGGTAGACGGAAGATTATAGCCTTTTCAGGCCAGGAATTTCTTCACCTTCTCCAAACCGCTGACCAGCCGGTCAATTTCTTCTTTGGTATTATACGGTGCAAATGAGGCCCGGACGGTTCCCGGAATACCAAAACGCTGCATCAGAGGCTGGGTGCAGTGATGCCCGGTTCTGACGGCAATGCCCTGCTGATCCAGGATAATGCCTATATCCTGCGGATGAATGTTTTCCAGGACAAAGGAGACCACGCTTATTTTCCGGCGGGCTTTCCCGATGATCTTCAGGCCTTCTATAGCCTCCAGCTTTTCCGTAGCATATTGCAGCAATTCCTGCTCGTGCTGCTTTAGGCCTTCATGATCCAGGGCATTGAAGTAATCCAGGGCATATCTGAATGCCACCACGTCAGCAATATTGGGCGTACCGGCTTCAAACTTATAAGGTAAATCTGCGTAAGTGGTTTTTTCAAAGGTGACCTCTTTGATCATCTCGCCTCCGCCCCTGAAAGGAGGCATGGCCAGAAGAAGCTCTTTCTTACCGTAAAGAATACCCGTACCGGTAGGTCCGAAAAGCTTATGGGCGGAAAGAACGTAAAAGTCGGCATCCAGCTGCTGTACATCCACAGGAATATGGCTGCAGGCCTGGGCACCGTCTACCAGCACCTTTGCACCGGCCTCATGGGCTTTCTTAATAATATATTCTACCGGGTTAATGGTGCCCAGAGCATTGGAAACATGCACCACCGATACCAGCCTGGTTTTCTCAGACAGCAGGCGGTCAAATTCTTCCAGGATAAGGTCGCCGTTATCATCAACAGGAATTACTTTCAACACACATCCCTTCTCCTCACACAACATCTGCCAGGGCACAATATTGGAGTGATGCTCCAGGGTAGAAATCAGGATTTCATCGCCTTCTTTCAGGAATTTCCTCCCGAAGGTTTTGGCTACCAGGTTGATGCTGTCGGTGGTTCCGTAGGTGAAAATGATCTCTTCCGTACTGGCAGCATTCAGAAACGCCCGCACCGTTTTCCGGGTTTCTTCAAAAGCAGCCGTGGCTTTTTCTGCCAGGTAGTGAATCCCCCGGTGAATATTGGCATTGTAAGAGTCGTAATAAGAATTCAATGCCTCTGTGACGGAGAGAGGCTTCTGGGTGGTGGCAGCATTGTCAAAATAGACCAACTGCCGGCCGGAAACCTCTGTCTCCAGGATAGGAAAGTCTTTCCTTATTTGTTCTACGTCAAAACTCATGATTGCAGTTTCCTGAGGATGAGTATATCCAGTTCTTCTCTCAGCACTTCCCATTTGATCTGTGAAACCACATCTTCGGCAAAGGCGGCCAGTTGTAGCTTAATAGCTTCTGATTTGGGAATTCCGCGTGATTGCATATAGAAAATAGCATCGTCATCCAGCTTTCCGGTAGTGGTGCCGTGAGAGCATTTCACATCATCTGCCCAGATCTCCAGCTGGGGTTTGGTATTCATACCGGCCGACTCGGAAAGAATCACGTTCCGGCAATTCTGGTAAGCATTGGTTTTCTGAGCGTCTTCACGTACAAAAATCTTACCGTTAAACACGCCTTTGGAGCGACCGTCAAGAATGCCTTTATACAGCTCATTGCTTTCTGAATTAGGCTTTTTATGATCTACCAGGGTGTGGTTATCCACGTGCTGGCTGCCGTTTGGAATATAGAGGCCATACATGTGGCTTTCTATATATTCTCCGTCCAGCACCAGGTTCAGGTTATTTCGTACAAACCCTCCGTTAACAGTGAAGGTGGCCGCATAAAAATAAGACCGGTCTTTCTGCAGCACCTGGGTAGTGCCCACATGGAAGCTGGCGTCATTTTCATCCTGGATCTTATAGTAATCCGCCCGGGCTTCTTCGTCGACAAAGATCTCCGTAACAATATTCGTGAAAGAGGAATAATCACCGGTATTCTGGAATATTTCTACGATTTTTGCTTCCGCATTTTTCCCGATAACAGCCAGGTGATGTACCGAATTTTTAATATGTTCTTCAGAAGTTTTATGAAGATGGCGAATCACCACCGGCTTTTCCAGGGTGGTATTAGCAGGTACATATATCACTGCACCCTGCCGGGAAAGCGCCATGTTCAGGGCCGTCAGGCCTTCCTTTTCAATGTCCAGGCCTTTACCGTAATATTCGTTCAGGATTTCGGGAATGACCTTTTCTGCTTCGCTGAAGTCCAGTACTTTGATCTTTTCATTCAGCAGAGGTGAAGAAAGTTCCGCTGAGAAAGTTCCGTTTACAAAAACCAGCTGCAGTCCTTCGAGGTGGGCAAAAGGAAGTTCTTTCGCTTCGTCTGCGCTGAAAGATGCCGGCGCAAAAAGCCGGTAATCATATTTTTCGAGGCCTTTCAGGCTGGAATATTTCCAATCTTCGTTTTTTACGGTGGGGATACCCAGTTTTTTGAAATTTTCAAAGGCCTGTTCCCTCAGCCGGTTATACGCCTGGCCTGATTTTCCGTTCAAATGGTGAAGCAGGGAGTCAAACTCTCCTTCTATTTTCGTCAGAATAGACATAAATCACGTTTTAAGCTTAAGCTGAAACAGAATCTGCCTCTGCTTTTATCCAATCATATCCTTTTGCTTCCAGTTCCAGGGCTAGCTCCCGGGTACCGGATTTTACGATGCGCCCGTTGTACAATACGTGTACATAATCAGGAACAATATATTCCAGCAGACGCTGATAGTGGGTGACCACAATGAATGAGCGGTCTTTGGAGCGAAGCTGGTTCACGCCATCGGCCACTATCCGGAGGGCATCAATATCCAGACCGGAATCGGTTTCATCCAGGATGGCCAGCGTAGGTTCCAGCATAGCCATCTGGAAGATTTCATTGCGTTTTTTCTCACCACCGGAGAAGCCCTCGTTAAGCGACCGACGCAGCAGCTGATCGTCTATTTTAACTGTTTTGGCTTTTTCTTTCATCAGCTTCAGAAACTGGGCGGCATCCAGCGGATCCTTACCGTGGTATTTCCGGATCTGGTTTAGAGCGGTTTTCAAAAAGTTAATGGTAGTGACCCCCGGAATTTCTATGGGGTATTGAAAAGCCAGGAAAATACCTTCGGCGGCACGTTCTTCGGGGGCGAGCTCCAGCAGGTCTTTCCCGTTGAATTCCACGGTTCCGCCGGTTACTTCAAAGGTTTCGCGCCCGGCCAGTACCGAAGCCAGGGTACTTTTGCCCGAACCGTTAGGGCCCATGATCGCATGCACCTCCCCGGGTTTGACCTCCAGATTTATCCCTTTTAATATTTCCTTACTTTCTACTCTTGCCTGTAAATTACTGATATTCAGCATGTCTAAAAAATATTCTTATTTCCGGTTACAAAGATAATTTATATTCACCGAAAGGGTTACATATACTTAACTAATTCTGCTCTGAGTGGGTTCAAAATAAATGACACTTTTCACCATGAAAAGGTGTTAATAAGTTAAAAACTAAAAACTAAAAACTAAAAACTAAAAGTTGCGGAACATAAGTATATAAATAAGAAAGCATGTTCTGAAACTTTTAACTTTTAACTGGTAAGCTTATGCGATATTTGCTTTTCATATTATTACTAAACCTGTCTTGTACTACCATGGCACAGAAAGAAGAAACTACCCGCAAAAAGCAGGAAGAGGCACCTGAGATTGTAAAAACTGAATCCGAATGGCGCAGGCAGCTGACGCCTATGCAATATTATGTGGTGCGGGAGAAAGGAACCGAGCGGCCCTTCACAGGGGAATTCTGGGATCATAAGGAAAAAGGTACCTATAAATGTATAGGATGCGGTGAGGAGCTGTTTACCTCAGAAACTAAATTTGATGCCGGCTGCGGGTGGCCCAGTTTTTACGATGCCATTGATAAAAGTAAAATCAAGATTAACCGCGATACCTCGCATGGCATGACCCGGGAGGAGATTGTCTGCAAGAAATGCGATGCGCATCTGGGGCATGTTTTTGACGATGGCCCCCGACCTACAGGACTCCGGTACTGTGTCAATTCGGCCAGCCTGGGCTTTGAAAAGAAAAATTAGCTTTGAGAAAAAGGAAAAAACAACCAACTTTGACCCTTAGATAATAAAATCTTTGAATGAAGCTGATTGTCCGTTCCGGATTTGCTTTTTTGACTTTTCTGCTGCCAGGCTGCGGCACTGGAAGCAATTCCGATCAACAAACTACATTGACGTTGGACCCTCTTGAAGAGGTAAAAGAGATTTTCCGGGGAAGAGTGGCAGGATTTGATAGTGTGACGGTGGCAGAAACCGACAGCACCTATACTTATTTTGTCTTGCCTGAAACCGGGGAGATTACTACCGGAAAAGAGCTTTTTGGTGCTTTCAGCATTGAAAAGAAGACCCTTCAAACCGGCGACCTGAATGCAGACGGCACAGATGATGCCGTGGTGCAGTATTCCTTTACTCCCTACCTGGAGAATAACACCCTGGTGTATTTTAAAATCCTTCTTCAAAACGGGGGAAAGCTGGAAGAAGTGGGTGAAATTTATGGTGGCGGCAGATGCGAAGGCCCCATCCTGGAAATCCGGGAAATTAAAAAGGGTGTGATCTATTTTACGGGTAGTGAATATGCTGCGGGTGACCCCTGCTGCTGCCCTTCCATTAAAAAAGAGCATACGTTCAGGCTGGAAGACGGAAGGATCGTTCCGGGTACCTAAAATGAATTTAATATTTAAACATATGTCAAAAAATATCGACTTTTTATACCAATACCTGAATAATGCCTCTCCTACCGGCTTTGAATCAGCCGGACAGCAGATCTGGCTGGACTACCTGAAACCCTATATTGATGAGCATATCGTAGATGTATATGGCACGGCAGTAGGTGTGATTAATCCCGGACAGGATTATAAAGTGGCCATTGAAGCTCATTCGGATGAGATTTCGTGGTTTGTGAATTATATCACTGACAGCGGCTATATCTATGTAAGAAGAAACGGCGGATCGGATCACCAGATCGCGCCTTCCATGCGGGTGAACCTGCACACCCGTAAAAACGGCATTGTAAAAGGAATTTTCGGCTGGCCGGCTATCCACGTACGCGATGCCGGCAAAGAAGAAAGTCCTTCCCTGAAGAATATTTTTATTGACGTAGGTGCCTCTTCCAAAGCTGAAGTGCTGGAAATGGGAATTACCGTGGGAACGGTAGCTACATTTGAAGACGGGCTGACCGAGCTGAACGGGAAATATTACGTGGGCCGGGCCCTGGATAACCGGATGGGCGGGTATATTATTGCCGAGGTGGCCCGCAGGCTGCATGAAAACAAGGTGAAGCTGCCGTTTACCCTTTATGTGGTGAATGCCGTTCAGGAGGAGATCGGCTTGCGGGGGTCGGAGATGATTTCCCGGAGATTGAAACCGGATGTAGCAGTGTGTGTGGATGTGACTCATGATACCCAGAGCCCTATGTACGATAAGAAAAAGGACGGGGATATTGCCTGTGGAAAGGGCCCTACCCTCTCGTACGGCCCTGCAGTTCAGAATAACCTGCTTCACCGGATCATTGACCTGGCAGATGAAAAGAAAATCCCTTACCAGCTGGCTGCCGTGAGCCGCTCTACAGGTACCGATACCGACTCTTTTGCTTATTCAGCTGAAGGAGTAGCCTCTGCACTGATTTCATTACCGCAAAAATATATGCATACTACGGTGGAAATGTGCCATAAAGATGATATCGAGGCCTGTATAGATCTTTATTACGAGTTTCTGACTAACCTGGAGGCGGGAACGGATTTCCGGTATATACGGTAGGGGCGTTGTATGCAACGCCCTTACGCCCCTACATCCCTGCGGGTGAATAGTGGCGTTGCACAGGCCCAATCCGTAAAATGTATCCTTCTTTCGTTAAAAAGTATCCGCTTACTATTTCTTAAGCGGGTATTTTTGCATTTTATTTGGAGGATATCATGGAGAAGAAAATCTTTAACATCAGGGAGTTTGTGGATTATGCCCGGTTTTCGCCGGTTAAAAATGACCATCTGCATATTGTAGACTTTGGGAATGAAAAAGATATTCTCCGGAAATCTCAGAAGATCAATATTGATTTCTACCTGCTGGCCATTAAGCCGCCGCTGGAAAAGAACCGGATTATTGACCGGAAATTTGAAGATCAGGCCAACTCTTTTTTATACGTGGATTGCCCCCAGAATACCATGGCCTGGGATGTAAACGAGCCTGATTCCGGTTATGTGATCCTGGTGGATGCAAAGTTGATTCAGCGGGTAGCCCGGGAATATAATTTTGCCCACTATAATAATCATGAAGCACTTTACCTGACCAAAGAAGAAGAGGTTTTGTTATGGGATCTGTTCCAAAAAGCCTATAATGAATTTCAGAAACCCCATTACTCCAAAGAGGTTATCCTGTCTTATATTACCCTGATCTTATCGTACACTAAAATCTATTATGACCGCCAGTTTGATACCCGCAGTGAGGTATATCACCAGGTAGTGGAAAGTTTTTACCGTAATCTTGATGATTACTACAGCAAAGATGAGGGAGTTTCGGGGATGCCTTCGGTGGCTTATTTTGCGCAGAAAGCAAACCTTTCGTCCAACTATTTCGGCGACCTCGTCAAGCACTTTACGGGGGATTCGCCCATTGATCATATCCAGAACTTTGTATTAAAACTGGCAAAAGACAAGCTGAAAAACACTTCGCTCCCGATCTCCGAAATATCCTACAGCCTGGGCTTTGATTACCCGAATTATTTTGCCCGGTTTTTCAGGAAGAAAACGGGGATGTCGCCAAAAGTTTTTAAGAACATATGATTTCTGACGCTCCTGTTCCTGGAGCTTTTATTTTTCTGAAGCTCCAATCTGTAAAATGTATCCATCTTCCCATAATCTGTTTACGTTTTGAAGCAACAGGGGTATCTACCTTTGCATTATCAAAAATCAATAATTTATGAAAGAGGTAAAATTCAAGCACAAAAACTGGGAAGTAGCGGCTATTCTGCAATTTCCGAAAGACTTTGACGAAACAAAAACCTATGCTGCAGTGGTGTGTGCCCACCCTATCAGCAGTTGTAAAAATCAGACATCGGGAAATATCTATGGCAAGGCTTTAGCTGAAGCCGGTTTTATAACCCTGGCATTTGATGCTTCGCATCAGGGAGAAAGTGGTGGTGAACCAAGGTTCCTGGAAGACCCGGCTACGCGGATAGAAGATTTCCGCTGTGCGGCTGATTACCTCACTACCCTTCCTTATGTAAACAATGAACGGATAGGGGTATTGGGTGTTTGCGGTGGTGGCGGTTATGCAGCTAACGTAGCCATGACGGAAAGAAGATTTAAAGCCGTAGTAACAGTGGCAGGAGCTAATTATGGCCGGCTGATGCGTGAGGGAGACTTCGCTCCCGGTGCAGCTATCAGGACCCTGGAAGCCGTAGCCGCCCAGCGTACAGCTGAGGCGAACGGTGCCGAAGCTTTCCTGACCACCTATATGCCTGTGGATGAAGAAGCCAGAAAGCAGGCCGGATTAAATGATATTGATGTGGTAGAGGCGGTAGATTATTATACTACTCCAAGAGGACAGCACGCCTGTTCGCCCAATAAGCTGTTATTCTCAGGCCTGGCAGCTGCAGTGGGTTTTGATGCCTATCACCTGGCAGAGCATTTACTGACACAGCCGTTGCATATTGTTATCGGTGAAAAACCGGGAGCTTTTGGTTCACACCGCGACGGTTTCGCGCTGTTCAGTAAAGCAGCTTCTGCGAAAAAATCGCTTCAGGTGGTGCCGGGTGCCAGTCATTACGATTTATATGACCAGCCTGAAGCTACGGGCAAGGCATTGGAGCAGATTGTTCCCTTTTTTAGGGAGCATCTTGCCTGATTTCAGAAGTAAAACCAGGAGAATGGCTTCCGTACAGGGAGCCATTTTTTTGTTATCACAGACAAACAGCGTTTAACACCCGGTATTTCATCCCATTTTTACTCCATTTTATCACATCCGGATGTAGAATTCATGTAGTAACCGTAATATTGCCGGGAGTAAGAAAAACCGATGGAAGAAAAGAAGCTGCGATTTTGGGAAAACTGGGTAGTGCTGGCAGGTGTGGCCTTATTTGCGAGGAATTACCTGGTATCGCTGACCAAGCGATTTAATGACGATATCGATATCCTGGCAGGGAATGGTGTTCCGGCTCCTCTGATCAATACTTACCTGGAAGAATATAACCATTTCTGGAACAGCCTGTTTCCTGTTTGCCTGATGGCCCTGGCGGTATACGTGGCCTGGTGGGTATTTCACCATTATGCATTTCCTTTACTGAGAGAAAAGCCGTCGTATGCTATCGGAGTGTCTTACCTTTTTTTTACTATTACCCTCATCTTTACCGGGTATTATATTCATCAGCATCTGAGAGAATACTGGGAACTGACCGGACATCATGAATTGTTTCCCCACGGCTTTCATTTTTTTCAGCGGACCCGTAAAATCACACTTCTTTCTAATAGTATAGTCTACCTGTGGCTTATATTTCTTTATGAAGCCTGTTCCCAGGGTTTTTATGCCTTTTGCAGGAAATTAAGGCAGGAAGGACCTATGTATTCCCTGATTATCAACTTCCTGTTTGCTTTCTGCCTGTTGGTATTCCTGGTGCTCCTGGGGATACTCGGATATGCCAGGTATGATATGCGTACCCTGAACGACTTTTTTTACATTCTTATCCTCTGTGTGGCGGTTATATACGGTCAGGATTATTTTTACCGGAATCTTCTCCTGAATCGGGGAAAGAAAAGACTGGCATCGGGCATTTTTATGGTGGTTGGTTTGTGTTTCTTCTCAGTATTAACCATAGAAATATTAAATACCGGTTTCCGTTATCCCTATGAATCCGTCATATACCGCTGGGTAACCAACCTGCCGGAGATCAGTCTTATAACGCTGGTGACGGGCATTGTGGCTTTGATAGCCGGTACATTAAGGTACCTGGTGTACTGGCAAAAAAATAAGCTTCAGACCCAGGTGACCGTCAAGTCGGCTGAGCTGGATCAGCTGAAAGCACAGGTGAATCCCCATTTTCTTTTTAACGCACTGAATACGCTCTATTCGGTGGCATTAAAAGAAAAGGCCGAAACCACCGCCTCAGGAATTCAGAAACTCGGCGATATGATGCGGTTTATGCTGAATGAAAATAACCATGACCAGATTTCTATTTACCGGGAGGTGGAGCAACTGGAAAATTATATTGAGATTCAGCGGATGCGGATCGAAGAAACGCCGGATATCCGGATTACCGTCAACCTTCAGCGGCCGGAGACCGAAATCCGGATTGCTCCCATGCTTTTAAATCCTTTTGTGGAGAACGCCTTTAAGCATGGCATATCGCTGGTGAACCCTTCATGGATACACATTACACTTACCTTTGATAAGGAAAACCTGTATTTTAAAGTGCATAACAGCCTGCATCCTTCCCGGGAGCCGGATCCTGAAAAATTTAATAACGGGATAGGCCTGGAAAATGTGAAGCGGCGCTTAAATTTACTTTATCCTCTGCGTCACCGCCTCGTTATTGAACAGAGTGAACAGGATTTTTTTATCGCGTTAACCCTCCAATATTAAATGCATATTGAAGCCATAGCCATAGATGATGAGCCCAAGGCCCTGGAAGTGGTCACCATGCTGGCTGAGAAAGTTCCTTTTTTGACGGTTAAAGCTACTTTTACCGATGCTTTCAAGGCTATCCCCTATTTACAGCAGAATAAGGTGGATTTACTTTTCCTGGATATCAAAATGCCGGATATTTCGGGATTTGAGTTTCTCAGCACTTTGTCCAGGAAGCCGAAAGTCATCTTCACTACCGCCTATTCCGAGTATGCAGTGAATGCATTTGAGGTAGATGCGATAGATTACCTGATGAAGCCTTTTTCGCTGGCCCGGTTTTCCAAAGCATGTAACAAAGCGCTGGAGCTGCTGGAACCGGAAACACAGGAAGCGGGAAGTACCTTTCTTAAAACCGGCCCGGAAGAAGAAAGAGTCTTTTTTGAAGATATTCTCTTCATTGTTTCCCAGGGGAATTATATGGAATATCACCTGAAAGACCGCAAGCTGCTTTGCCGGCAAACCATACAGGAGGCCATGCAGCAGTTGCCACAGGATAAGTTTGTGCGGCTTCACCGGTCGTATATTGTAGCTGTGGATAAGATCGATAAAGTATCCAGGGCGGACATTTGGATTGGCCGGACGGAAATTCCGGTGGGGGCCTCTTATGAAGAGGTGTTCCAGGTTATCCGGGAGAAATTGTTGAAGAGGTAGTCCGGAACTAACTATACCATAAGGTCGTCCCTACAGGACTTTTTTCCCGGGGATTCCTTATCTCCTACCATAAGGTCGTCCCTACGGGACTTTTGGCTGGGGCCTCTTTCTATCATCTACCATAAGGTCGCCCCTACGGGACCTTCCTGGAAATGGGTATGACCTCTGTATTTAGCTCTGTAGGAGCCGACTTTTGGTAGAAAATGATTACGTCTCCTATTGTTTAGCTCCGTAGGAGCGGCATTTTGGTAGAAAATGGTTGTGTCTCCCGCCATTTAAGCTCCAGAGCGACCTTATGTTACTACCAATTCTTATATTTACGGATAAATACACCTGACTTATGATAAAAATGAAAATATTTCCATTCATCGCCCTCCTGGTGCTGCTACAATCATGCTGTAACTGTAAAGATACGGTAAAGGAAAAATTCCGGTATGGCGGGGTTAAAATGGAGAAGATCGACCGGGCCTTTGATGTGCCCGGGGTATATTTTCTGGTGAAATTTGAGCGTTTACCCCCCACTGTGCAGGCTGCCGGAATGGCCAGATGTGATTGTGAGGCCCTGGTTCTGGAAAGCCCGCTGGCCCAGATCCGTTTTGTCCGGACAGATGCCTCCGTAAGTGCCCTGGAGGATATTTCCCACCGTTTTGCAGGAAGAAATTATTACGGAGCTCCCGAACCGTTGTATAAATCACTCCCCGCGCTGGTAGCTGAATTTCGCGAAGCGTTTACACATAACAATTTGGGGAATAATGATTTAATATTTGTAGATATGGAGCGCAGTGCCTCTGAACCGGTTCTGTTTTACGCGGAATTTGAATTTGAAAACGGACAAATCCTTCAAACAGAAACGCTGGCATCCTTATGAGACGGGTCTTGCTGCTTTGTTTACTGACAAATTCTGTGGCCTCTGCCCAGGAGCCATACCCCACCGCTATAGGCATATCCGGCGGTAACAAGCAGCTTAAAATAAACGGGGCTTTTTCTGACGGCTTTGACTTTGCCCGGAATATCCGGTCGGGTAAAGATTATGAATACCTGGGGCTCCAGGCCCGCTTCAGGATAGGAGAGAAAAACCGCTTTCGTACCTCCTTTTCGGTTTATGACGACCTTGCGCCGCGAAATTTTGAATTCATCTACTCGCGGTTACTGTTTTCAGGCCTCTCGGTTCTCGCCGGTTTCCATAAATACGATCTTTTGTTTCAAAAGGATTATTTTGTGGATTACAAAGGCGCTTTCCCGGGTTTTGCACCGTTTTATCCTGCTGATCCGGGGGATTATTATTTCAGTACCCGTGAATACTTCACCGGTGCCGGGTATCACTACAGCAGGCGGCACTGGGAAATCAATGCGGAAGTGCACGTAGGAGTCCCGGATCTGAAAGTACCTGACTCCGGCAGCCAGTATTTTATGCAGGAAGAGGAGGTCTACAAAGTGGATTTAAAATTACGTACACGTCCTGAACTGCTGACGGCCTTTCACCTGTCGGCAGGTGTTTATCCTTTTCCCAAAGGCCGTCTGGGTTTACAGGCCCGGTACCGGCTGTCTGCCAACACGCTGGGGCTTCCCTCTTATGAAAGAACCATCTATCATTGGACGGCGGACTATCCTCAGCAGGAGACGGTACATTTAACAAAAAAGAAAATGACCCGGCAGTACCTCGATTTCGGGCTTATATACCGTTTCTGACCTGCAAGTGATCCATCCTTTTGCCTACCAGCAGCTTTTCCCCGGTCTTCCGGAATCCCACTTTTTCATAGAGCCGCCGGGCCGCCGGGTTAGCCTGTTCTACCAGTAATCCGAGGGTTTCTCCCTGTTTTTCTACGTATTCTGAAACCAGGTACCCAAGCAGCTTCCCTCCTATTCCCTGACCCTGGTGATCGGGATGTACCCCGATGGAGTCAATATAAAATTCACCGGCCTGGGTTTCATCTTCCGGGGCAAAGGACCAGGAAGTTCGGGTCGTAATGTATTCTGCTACCGGCTTTCGGAGTTCTTCGAGGCGGGCACCGTCATAAACGTTGACTGCACCTGCTATTTGTCCGTCCATGTGTATCGTATATACATTTTGGTAGGAGTACTGGTTATTTTCGGTGCTGACCATGTGATACATAAAATCAAAAGCGGCCTGTTTATCTTTTACTCCGAGGAATTCATATACGATGTCTTCCATGGCCAGTAAAAGTAAGGAGGCTATTTCAGCAGAATCACTGAGTGCGGCTTTTTGGATTTCTGTTTTCACTGTTCAATATTATTATTTTAACATGAAGGAATGAAGGTACATGAAGAGGGGGAATGGCCAGGTTTCATGTATCTTCATTCCTTCATGTTAAAAATGTTTAAAGTGCAAAATTAGCCTGCATCTTATCTTTTCCAGCAACATTTTCTTTAATTTTGGTACTTTAAACTAAAAACAAAAGAATGAATAGAAAAGCTTTTACTGCTTTCAGCCTGGGCCTGATCCTGTCGGGATGCGCTTTTGCGCAAAAGGTGCAGGACCTGCCGGAATACAAATTTCCGCAAAGTCAGACCAGCAAACACATGAATATCCTGGCAGCAGATGAAATGCTGGGAAGAAAACCGGGGCAGCCGGGTAACCTGATGGCGGGCCGGTATATTGCCGAGCAGTTCCGTGCCCTGGGACTGAAGCCTGCCAACGGTGACAGCTATTTCCAGCAAGTACCCCTGGAAACCGTTATCCCACCACAGGAGGGTACTGTGACCACCACAGAGGGAAGCGCTAAAATAGGTACTGATTTTGTGCTGATGCACGGAAGCGGCCTCCAGGGAGAATATGAGACGGTGCATCTGCCTTATGCCTGGGTAGACAAGGATAAAGGCTATGACGATTACAAGGATGTGGATGTAAAGGGAAAGGTGATCATTACCAGTGTAGGCGTGCCGGATGCGGAAGCACCCAATCAACTGTTTGCATCCATTGAAGATAAGCAGAAGCTGGCTAAAGAGAAGGGAGCTATTGCTATTATTGAAGTATTTAACTCGCCACGTCCCTGGAACATGGTTACCCGTTATTTCGGCCGGCCTTCCACAAAACTGAAAACATCCGCTGCAGACGGAGAAGAGATCACGCATCTCTGGATCAGCTCTGCTTCGGCCAAAATACTGGTGGCAAATAAGATCAGTAAGGTAAACCTGGAGATCGGAGGCCGCCGCACGGTGGAAATGCGTACGTATAACGTAGCGGGTATCCTGGAAGGATCTGATCCTAAACTGAAAGAAGAATACCTGATCCTCTCTGCCCATTATGATCATGTAGGGCATGGAGCCGGTGCAGGGAATGTATCGGCCGGCGACACCATTTTTAACGGGGCCCGTGATAATGCCTTCGGAACGGTGGCTGTTTTAACTGCGGCAGAAGCCTTTGCCCAGGTAAAACCCAAGAGATCTATCCTCTTTATAGCTTATACAGCAGAAGAAATGGGACTTCTGGGCAGCCGGTACTATGCCGAGTACCCGCTGATTCCTTTAAACAAAACGGTTTTCAATATGAACTGTGACGGTGCCGGTTACAATGATATGACGCGGATCACGATCATAGGACTGGACCGCACCGGGGTGAAAGAAGAGTTTAAGACCGCCACAGGCGCCTTCGGGCTTACGGCACATGACGATCCTGCCCCGGAGCAAAACCTGTTTGACCGTTCCGATAACGTGAGCCTGGCAGCCAAGGGTATCCCTGCCCCCACCTATTCACCGGGCTTTAATGCTTTTGATGCTGAAATCAATAAGTATTATCATCAGGCGGCCGATAATCCGGATAATATAGATCATGCATACCTGCTGAAGTATGCGCAGTCATATACCTATGCCGCGCGTCTTATCGCTAACCGGGCCAATGCACCGGAGTGGATTTCCGGTGATAAATACGAAGTAGCTTATAAGAAACTGTACAATAAATAAAATGGACATCTTCTTACAGGAGGGCCCCTCGGTAGAGGGGCTTTTTTTGTGGCTTTACAACTATCCGGTCATAAAAGTAGTCATTGTTGTAACTGAAAAGTTTAAACCTTATGATGAAAAAAACTAAACTCGCTTTTTTATTCTTGTTTCCCGCTTTGCTGACGTCTTGTCTTGACATGGGCAATGCAGATGATGTGCGTCCTATTATTGAGCCGCCTGAAACTATTCTGCTAAAAAAAGACAGTCTTACCAGCGGCAGACATTACGGTATCACCATCGGGCAAACGGCTGCAAGAGCGTATCCGGCAGCCCAGTTTCTTAAAGACAGCCTGAAAGTAGATTACCTGAACCTGGTAGCGAACTACGTGAGTAACTACGATGGCTTTGAAATGCGTCTTCCCCTGTATTCTTATATGACCTTTGATGAGAAAAATGGAACGGAACAGGGTGTTCAGCTTTGGTTTGAAAATAAAAAACTGAAAAGTATCTACCTGAACAGTGGTAAAAGATTAGGCCAATGGCCGGAAAACCTGCATGCTTCGGAGGCTGTCAGAGAAGGTGATAATAGTGAACAAGCAGCCGGAAAACTCCACAAACTTCAGAAAGACAGTCGCTATAAGTCGAGATTTGAGCATGCCATGTTGGGGGTAAAAACGCTGGCAGAACCCTACGACCCTGCCATGGATAGTAATCCGGAATGGTACTTTGCGCATACGATTGATGACCATCATTTTAATGTGGTTCATGTGCATTTCCGGGAGGGTATCGTATCGCATATCCTGGTTAATCACATGAAAACCTTCTGAAGTGAACTTTCTGTGATGTTCCGGGGTTTTTCTAATAGTGTAATGGGGCCGACCGGTTTTGACGGCATGAAGCCATTGCGGGTATAAGCATGTATGGAGTTGGTGGAAGGTCTCCATTTAAAAAATCTACCGAACAATAACTGGCAATACTTCGTATGCCATGGCTGCCTAATTTCGGAGTAAATTACGCTTAAGCCACATCCCTCCCCGGCCAACCTCTGCCGCAGGGGACTCAGGGGTGTCAACCATGCAGAGGCGTTCAGAAACGGGCTTCTGATTTCTGAACAGTATTTGAGGAGATAAGGGTCAGACCAGGTACGCCGGACGGCTTTCTGACCTCGAAAACTAAGACCGGCTAAACATGTAGAAGGCTTGACAATAGCCGTGTTCGGACCAGGGTTCGAATCCCTGCGGCTCCACTATAAAATGACCAGCTGTTCCGGCTGGTCATTTTTTATTTTCAGCGTCCTGAAAGTGAGACATAGCTCCGCAGTGCCGTAGGATTCTCTGCCTGTTTCAGCATGAAATCGGCCACATCGGCCCGGTTAACAGCACCGATGCCGATGCCTTTGTAAAGATGGGTTTCTACCCTGTATTTGCCCGTTAAGGGCCGGTTTCGAAGTATTCCCGGCCGTACGATGAGCCAGGGAAGATCAGAAGAAGTTATCGTTTCTTCCATACGGGTTTTATCAGCATACACATCCCCCAGCAAAAACCGGAACAGGAGCCTGGCAGGTAAAGAGTAATAACGGAGGCTTTCTCCTGCGCCGAATCCTGTAAGAATAATAAACGGGATATTGCGGGGAGCTTCTTTGTAAACGCTTATCAGCACTTTGGCGAAGCTGGAATAAAGAGTGGTAGCTGCCCGGTTCATTCCCGTACCCAATGTAACGATAACGGCATCTGCCATGTGAACCACCAGCCGGAGGTCGTCTTTGCGGAGGGCGTTCCCCCTGATGGTTTTCAGGCAGGGATCAGGAGGTAAAGGGATGGCAGAGCGGGAAAGGGTAATTACGGTATGGTTACGTTGTAATGCCAGCTTTACGGTTTCAAGGCCTGCACCGGCCGAAGCACCTATTACAGCAATATTCATTTTTTCAGGTTTTGGTCTTGATGCAAATCTAGAAATGCCGGCCGGAGATTCTATCACGAAGCTTTAAAAAACCACTATATTTGAGGATAGTTAGGAAACGCTTCAGGATGAAAAATAAGCAAAAACAGGAATGGCTGCGGGACGTTCAGGATGTAATAGATATCATTGGGGGAAGATGGAAGGGCGCCATTCTGGCCAGCCTGTGTGATAAAGGGAAGCGCTTTAATGAATTACAGCGGGATCTTACCCTTATTACCCCCCGTATTCTTACCAAAGAGCTAAGGTACCTGGAAATGAACAAGCTGCTGGTAAGAGAGGCGGATTCCGGCAGTGGTGTGACCTATTGTCTTACAGATCACGGGAAGTCACTGGAGCCGCTTATCGAGAGCATAGTGCTATGGGGGAAGAAGCATAGGGAAGTAGTATTGGGGTAATCTTTACTATAAGCATTGTTAACGTTTTTTGTTTTAGTTGCATTTATTATCCAGAGTTCAGAAGAAATAATTTTTGTATATCTAAATTTGTGCATTAAATTATACAGAACTTATGGAAACCAAAGAAAAAAAGACAAGCAAAAGGAGGGACAAAGAATTCGGCTTTAAATCAATGAAGGAGGAACCGAAGAAGCTTTCAAAAATTGGTGAATGGTTGAAGAGCGGGAAATCCGCATTCGAAATCATTGATCATGAAGCGATTTTGAAATAATGAACAGGTATTTGTTAGATACCAATATCCTTGTGTATATAATATCAGGAGAAGACTATAAAATACAGAGGGATATATTGGCTGTAATTTCTGACGCTTATAATATTTGTGAAGTGAGTTCTGTATCTATGATAGAAGTATCTCAACTTCTTAGGAAAGCTAAAATAAAACCAAGAAGGGGCTGGGAAAAAGAAAACGTATTAGAATTGTTAACGAACAATTTAAATATCCGCATACTTCCCTTTACAGAAAGGCATGTAAACACGCTCTTAAAATTAGATGCGGAGTCCGGCCACAATGACCCAGATGATTTTGCTATCGTTTCGCATGCAATAACAGATCGCCACACTTTAGTTTCTTCCGATGAGAAATTTAAGTATTATACCCGTCAGGGGTTAAGGTTTCTCTACAATAAACGCTGAAGGAATTATTTCCCGATAATAAAACCCACCAGAGTGGCCAGCAGCAAGACGGTCAGGGAAATATTCCACCATTTCTTCTTTTGCTCTTCGGGGTGCCTGAGAATAAACGCCATACATCCTATGCTCAGAAGGATGGATACCACCTGGATGAGCTTCTGGACTTTGACCCCGGGAACATTGTATGAGCCGTAAAGTGCTATAAAGATCAGTATGACAACGGCAATTTTTAAATTAAAAGGCTTCATCATTTATTTTCCGAGTTCTAAAAATTTCTTTTGAAAGATCAAAATTGCTACTACTCCGCAAAATATACAAGCATCAGCGAAATTAAAAATGGGAGTAAGGAAATACGATCCCCCGTAACGAGGCACCCACTCCGGCCAGAATCCGTCGAGCCAGTTGAAGTAAAACATATCAATCACCTCCCCATGAAACCACGGCGTTTTTACCCATTCGGGAGAATTTCCCGGCAGGTAAACCCCGTAGAAGATACTGTCGATAAGGTTACCTAAAGCACCGGCCAGGATGGCAGCCAGGGCCCAGAGAATCCCGTTATTGGGGTGTTTTTGTGCCTGCTTATACAGATAATACCCGATCAGCACCATGGCTACGATCCGGAAAAGGGTCAGGGCCACCTTGCCGTAATTACCGCCCAGCTCCATACCGAAAGCCATTCCGGGGTTAGTCACATAATGAAGCTTAAAAACGCCGGGAATGAGGTCAATAGTGCCGTTATGTTCAGGAACCACCACGTAAAACATCCATAATTTGATGGCCTGGTCGATCAGTATAAGTAATAATGCAAATAAAAAATATTTCCTCATGCTGATTTTCTTCTTTCCTTTTCTTTTTTAATCAATAAATACTCGCGGCTGCTCTGGCCGGCTATGGAGGTGTTTTCATCTGCCCTTCTGAAAAGGTAAGGCATTACGGCTTCAATAGGGCCGTAGGGCACATATTTGGCTACATTATAGCCGGCATGTGCCAGGTTAAAGGAGATGTTATCACTCATTCCCAGCAGCTGGGCAAAAAACACGCGGGTGTCGTAAGCGGGGATTCCTTTCTCATCCAGGAGACCTACGGCCAGGTTACAGCTGTCTTCGTTGTGGGTACCCAGGCACACGCTGATATGATCAAGGTTGGTTATGCTTAATGTAACGGCTTTATTGTATTCCTCATCCGATGCCTCTTTAGTAGGGTTGATCGGATCGGGATAGCCCTTTTCTTCCGCCCGCTTTCTTTCCTTTTCCATATAAGCACCCCGCACCAGCTTGGCACCTACCGTAAAGCCTTCTGCTTTGGCCGTCTCAATATGCGAAGCCAGGATTCCGTAGGAGGCGGTCCGGTACATCTGGTAGGTATTGTATATGATGGTTTTAGCCGGAGAGTTATATTTTTTCATCTCTTCCAGGGCCAGCTCATCAATCACGTCCTGGATCCAGGTTTCTTCCGCATCAATAAACAGGCGTACCCCTTTATCTGCCGCGCTTTTACAGAGAATCCGGAATCTTTTGACCAGGCGCTGGTAGGCGCTCAGTTTTTCGGGAGAAAGGCAGTCGATACCAAACTCCTGCACTTCTGTCAGCAGCTCACGTGAACCTATGCCGGTCACCTTAAATACAGAGAACGGGATTTTTTCGGGATACTGCTGGGCCATTTCAATGGTTTTCATGAGCTCAGCCTTGGTTTCATCAAAGCTTTTTTCGTCATCCTCCCCTTCCACACTATAATCCAGGATGGTACCTACTTTATAACGGTGAAGCTTATCAATGGTCTTTTCACACTCCTGAATGTCTTCACCCCCGCAGAATAATTGGAAAATAGTTCTTTTAATTATAAATTTTATGGGTAAACCGAGCTTCAAAAACCACTTAATTAAAAAAGTACCTATATTTACCAGCCAATTTTGATTCATGGCCATAAATATATAGTAGTTGAGGTTAAGCTGGCTGTTGGATTGGTTCTTGAACGCTGTTTCCGTATCTGAAAAATCAATACGACGTTTGGGTGCCATATGCTACTCGATGAAATATTGAGGCACAAAGATAGGAAGAGAATTGGTTTTTAAACTAAAATATGAATAGGATTAAATAGTTTCACTTAATGAAAGCAAATTTGAACGTGTCGCCACTGGAGTCCTGGATAAAAACAGATGGCAAACCCCTGATCATTGCAGGCCCGTGCAGTGCAGAAACAGAAGAGCAGGTATTGGAAACGGCTGAGGGTATAGCCCGTAACGGTTATGCACATGTATACCGTGCTGGTGTATGGAAACCAAGGACCCGGCCGGGCAGTTTTGAGGGGAAAGGAGAAGAAGCATTGCCCTGGTTACAAAAGGTAAAAGAGCAGACAGGCTTGAAAACAGCCGTAGAAGTGGCCACTCCCCAGCACGTTGAGCTTGCATTAAAATACGGTATTGATGTATTGTGGATCGGTGCGAGAACCACGGTGAACCCTTTTAACGTTCAGGATCTGGCTGATGCCCTGAAAGGTGTGGATGTACCTGTATTGATCAAAAACCCGGTAAACCCTGACCTGGCCCTTTGGGTAGGTGCATTTGAGCGGATTGCCGGAGCGGGAATCACCAAAATGGGTGCCATTCACCGCGGCTTCTCCAATGCCCAGGAAACCAAATACCGGAATTCGCCTATGTGGCAGATTGCCGTAGAGTTCAAAACACATTTCCCTTCCATCCCGATGATCGGGGACCCCAGCCACATGGCGGGTAAAAGAGCCTACCTGGCTGAGCTTACCCAACGGGCTATGGACCTGAACTACGACGGTCTGATCATTGAGTCGCACAGGAACCCCGATGAAGCCTGGTCAGACGCCTCTCAGCAGCTTACCCCGGATGCACTGGGCGAAATGCTGAACAGTACGGAATTCCGTAAAGCGACTTACGGAACAGACTTCCAGTCGGAGCTGGACAGGCTGAGAGCACGCCTGGATAACCTGGACAGAGAGCTGATGGAAGTACTGGCCAGCCGTATGGCGGTGGTAGAGCAGCTAGGCGAATACAAGCGTGATAACAATGTGGCTGTACTGCAGCTGGATCGCTGGAAGCACGTACATGAAAGCCGGGCAGAATGGGCCAGGAGCCTGAATCTTTACCCTGAAGTGGTAGAAGAGCTCTTTAAGCTGATTCACATGGAGTCGATCCGGAAGCAGACGGAAGTAATGAACCGTCAGACGATATAAATTAAGGAGTTCTGTAAGAGAGGGCCGGGTTTCAATGAAGCCCGGCCTTTTTTTGTCTTTCAGACGGACCTACTTTTTTTCGAAAAAAAGTAGGCGGCAGCGGCCGACCGTAAAAAAACATTCACAAAACAATGCCCTCCTGAAAATTTGATTTGTTCCCATAATGGGGATATAGGCTCTTCTGTAAATCAAATTTTATAGACGGGCTGTTTTGTGAGATAAGGAACATTTCTACTTATTTACATAAAGGCGGGTGACTTATTTTCTTATTTTTGTTATTAATACAAACAAAAAGGAAATATGAGGGTCAGGCTGCTTGGAATCGGGCTGTTAGTGTTAACGGGATGTCAGAAGGAGGTTTCACAAAGGGATTTGTCTGCGTATGTGAATCCGTATATCGGATCGAAGGGGCACGGGCACGTGTTTGTAGGGGCCAATGTGCCGTTTGGGGCAGTACAGTTAGGCCCTTCTCAAATTATGAGGAGCTGGGATGAGTTCAGCGGATGGGACTGGTGCTCCGGCTATAATTATATCAGTGAGGAAATCCTGGGCTTTACCCATACCCACCTGAGCGGAACGGGTATTGGTGACCTGAATGATATCCTGGTGCTGCCGGCTACAGGGAAACCGCAGCTTCAGCCCATGGCGTTTGAAAAGCCGGAGACGGGTTATGGCTCTTTGTTTAAAAAAGAAAATGAAAAAACGGAAGCCGGGTATTACAAGGTATACCTGGATAAATACGGTGTAACGGCCGAGCTTACGGCCTCTGAACGTGTAGGTATGCACCGGTATCGTTTTGAGCAAACGGAAAATGCGCATCTGCTGGTAGACCTGAAATTCGGTATGGGGTGGGATGCGGCCGTGGCCACCCGGTTTGAGCAGGTAAATGATACCCTCTTTACGGGTGAACGTTTTTCTACCGGCTGGTCAAAAGACCAGCGGGTGTTTTTTGCCCTGAAAACCTCCGTACCCGTAAAAGCTATGGAGCTGTTTGAAGATACCGTGACGGTGCAGGGAAACCGGGCAGAAGGTAAAGCTACGCGGGCCCTGTTATTCCCGGCCCTGACAGATACGGAGAAAGAAATAGTGGTAAAGGTGGCCCTTTCGCCGGTAAGTACCGAAAACGCCCTGCTGAATATGGATACGGAGGTGCCACATAATGATTTCGACCGGCTGCGGGAAGAAGCACGGGAAAAGTGGAATAACCATTTATCGCGGATAGAGATTGAGGGCCATGATTCAGTAAAAACGGTATTTTATACGGCTATGTACCATACCCGGTTTGCGCCTTCCCTCTTCAATGATGTTAACGGTGATTACCGGGGTTCGGACAAGGAGGTGTACAGAAACGCCGGTTTTGACAATTATACCACTTTTTCTTTGTGGGATACCTACCGGGCACAGCACCCCCTGCTGACCCTGACCGACCCTGAGCGCTCGGAAGATTTTGTGCAGTCACTGGTAAGTATTACCGAACAGCAGGATGCCATGGCTCTCTGGCCGCTTTATGGAAGTGAAACCTTTTGTATGATAGGGAACCCGGCCATGACCGTTATTTCAGATGCCTTCCGGAAAGACCTGATTGGAAAAGAAACGGCCCGGCGGGCATTTGATGCGCTGTATAAAGTTTCTAATCATCCTACGGAAACGGAGCTTCCCATCGGCCAGAAATGGGTGAAAGACCTGAAATGGATACCTACGGATAAGATTCATGAAACAGTGGCCTGGGGTATGGAATACGCGGTGGCCGACGGGGCCTTTTCAGCGATGGCCCGGGCCCTGGGAAAAGAGGATATAGCACGGTATTACGAAGAGCGGTCCGGTCTTTACAAGCTTTATTTTGATCCTGAAAAGAAATTTTTTAACGGACGTTTTGCAGACGGCTCTTTCCGTAAGAATTTTAACCCCTTTAGTGCCGATCACCGTACCAACGACTACGTGGAAGGCAATGCCTGGCAATACCTGTGGATGGTACCCCACCAGCCGTATGAGCTGATCAGCCTGCTGGGAGGTGACGAGCCGTTTGTAAAAAGACTGGATGAGTTTTTTGCCCTGCCCAGTGAGCTGGACGCCACGGCTTCTAACGACATCAGCGGGCTGATAGGGCAGTATGCGCACGGTAATGAGCCCAGCCACCATGTGATTTATCTTTACACCTTTGCGGGAAAGCCCGGGAAAACAGCAGAAAGAGTGAGGGAAGTAGCCGATAAGTTTTATACTACCCGCCCTGGTGGTCTGAGCGGAAATGAGGATGTGGGCCAGATGAGTGCCTGGTATGTGCTTTCTTCCCTGGGTTTTTACCCGGCTAATCCGCTTAGCGGGGAGTTTGTGTTCGGGTCTCCCATTGTAGATAAGGCTACTATAAAGGTAGGTCAGGATAAGCAATTCCGGATTATTGCAAAAAATAACAGCCGGGAGAATAAGTATATTCAAAGTGTACGCCTGAACGGTAAAAGCTATGAAAAGCTGTCTATTTCCTATGCAGATATTATGAAAGGCGGAGAACTGGAATTTACGATGGGTGCTCAGCCGGCTGAGGCAATGGAAAAGGCGGAAGGGCCGAAATAATCACGTAGACAGCAGTCTAAGATGTTTCTGAACTACGTATCAAATTTGATACATAGTAAGGGGAAAATCCCTAAATTTGCCCCACAAAATCAAGATGTGAATGGAATTTATACCCAAAATAGGAATTACAACAGGTGATATCAACGGAATTGGCCCGGAAGTGCTGCTGAAAGCATTGAATACCCACCGGGTCAACAAAATCTGTATTCCTGTGATATACGGTTCCGGAAAGCATCTGAGCAAATACAAAAACCTGGTGGGACTGCCGAACTGGCAGTACACCCATGTTCAGGACGCCTCGCAGGCGCAGCAAAAGAACTTTAACCTGGTGAATTGCCTGAAAGGAGAATACTTTGAGCTGACACCCGGACAGCTGGACCCGAAAGCCGGGCAGCTGGCTTTTGACAGCCTGGCCAGGGCCACTGAAGACCTGAAGAGCGGTAAAATCGATGCATTGGTCACGGCTCCTATCAGCAAGGAAAATATACAGAGTGAGTCGTTTAAATTTCCCGGGCACACCGAATACCTGGCCCAGGCTTTTGATAAGAAAGATGTACTGATGTTCATGATCAGTGAAGGCCTGCGGATAGGTGTGGTAACGGGGCACATTCCGCTGGATAAAGTGAAAAAAGTGCTGAGCCGTGAGGCCATCGCTTCCAAGCTGGACCTTATGCTTCATTCGCTTAAGGTGGATTTTGGTATTGCAAAACCGAAAATAGCGGTATTAGGCCTTAATCCGCATGCCGGAGAAAACGGCCTGCTGGGCGACGAAGAAAAACAGGTGATCAGCCCGGTGATAGAGCAGTATAAAAACAAAGGCCACCTGGTATTTGGCCCCTTCCCTACTGACGGCTTCTTTGCATCGAATAATTTCACAAAATTTGATGCTATCCTGGCCATGTACCACGATCAGGGCCTGACGCCGTTTAAAATGCTGGCCTTTGATACCGGGGTTAATTTTACGGCAGGGATTCCCGGGGTACGCACCTCACCGGACCATGGCACCGGCTTTGATATTGCCGGGCAAAACCTGGCGGATCCGGGCTCTATGTTGCACGCTATCTACGCAGCGGCCGATATCAGCCGTCAGCGGCATGAATACACCGAGCTGGATAAAAACTCTATTAAGCACCAGAAAATAGATATCGAAAACCTGAAGAAGGAAAAGTATTAATTCTTTACTACCAGGCTGACAATATTCTCCACATGAAAAGTATGGGGAAACATGTCTACCGGTGCCACGGCTTCCACTTCGTATTTCTCACTTAATATCTCCAGGTCGCGGGCCTGTGTGGCGGGGTTGCAGCTGACGTAAACTATGCGCCGCGGGGCTACCCGCAGCAGCACTTCACATACGGCCTTGTCCATGCCGGCACGCGGCGGATCGGTGATCACGATATCCGGCCGGCCGTTAGCTGCCACAAATTCATCATTGAGGATTTTAGCCATGTCTCCGGCAAAGAAACGGGTATTGTGGATACCGTTGATCTCCGAGTTTATTTTAGCGTCTTGTACGGCCGGTTCTATGTACTCCACTCCTACTACCTCGCGGGCCTGGCGCGCCAGGAAATTGGCAATAGTGCCCGTGCCGGTATATAAGTCGTAAACGAGGTCTGTTTTTTCGATTTTAGCAAATTCACGAACCAGCTTATATAATTCGTAAGCCTGTTCGGAATTGGTCTGGTAGAATGATTTTACACCTATCCGGAATTTCAGCCCCTCCATTTCTTCCGTGATATAAGGCAGTCCGTGATAATACACCGGTTCCAGGTCAAAAAAGGTATCGTTTCCTTTGGTATTGATCACATAGCTTAAGGAAGTCACCTGCGGAAATTCAGCCACAAACTGATCCAGTATGGCTTTGATCGCCTCCCGGTCGTTTTCAGCGAATTGCACCAACACCATCAGCTCGCCGGTAGAAGTGGTACGGATCATGAGGGTACGAAAAAAGCCTTTGTGCACGATGTGATCATAAAAAGGCTTACCGGAGGCCATGGCAGCTTCCCGGAAGAAATTCCGTACGGCATTAGAGGGATCTCCCTGCAGGTAGCAATGCTCAATTGGCAATACTTTGTCAAAACGCCGGGGAACGTGAAATCCCAGGGCATTCCGGTCCAGGTCTTCCTCTGAGTCTGCCTCCTTTTCCGTAAACCAGCGGGAATTGGAAAATGTATATTCCAGCTTATTCCGGTAGAAACGGGTCTTTGCAGAGCCCAGGATGGGCGAAGTATTGTTCAATGTCACTTTACCTATCCGGGAGAGTTGATCGTACACCTGACGCTCTTTCTGGGCCAGCTGGGTCTCGTAGGGTACGTGTTGCCACTTGCAGCCGCCACAATCGCCGAAATGCGCGCAGAAAGGCTCTACCCTGTCTGTGCTGAATTGATGAATGGCCAGAACCCTTCCTTCTGAGAAACGTTTTTTAGACTTGGAGACCAGCAACCTTACTTCATCGCCGGGAACCACCTTGCTCCCGTCTACAAAAATCACTTCACCGTCGTTCTTTGCGATGCATTTTCCTTCCGCGGCAAAGTCGAGGATCCGGATGTTTTCAATTTCGTATTTTTTCTTCATGCAAGGTGCTTTATCTTTGCAAAGATGAATGAGAAAATTAAAACAAAGGACATAAAAAAAGCGATGAGTTTTTCATCGCTTTGTGATCCCGCTGGGATTCGAACCCAGGACCCATACATTAAAAGTGTATTGCTCTACCAGCTGAGCTACGGAATCGAAACCGATTCTGTTGTTGTTTTTAGTGATCCCGCTGGGATTCGAACCCAGGACCCATACATTAAAAGTGTATTGCTCTACCAGCTGAGCTACGGAATCAAAACTCGTTTCAGAAAGTGTCTCTCTCAAATGAGGATGCAAAACTATGCATTTATTGCTACAGTTCAAAAGGCCTTTATTAAAATATTTTTACTTTTTTTTGCGCTCCTGGCCCAACCTTTTGATAGTAAAGCACAAAACGATATTGCAAAAAAAGCGGATTCTCTTTTCGTAGCCCGGAATTATGCCGAGGCTGCTAAAATGTATGAGGCCATATTTGCCGATCCGAAGGTCAATAATGAAAATGTAAGCCTCAGGCTGGCCTATATTTTTGAAAACGAAGGGAACTTTCCCAAGGCTCTTTTTTACCTGAACAGCTATTATAACCTGAAACCGACCGATGAGGTTTTTGACAAGATGAACAAAATAGCGCTGGTCAACAAATTCACGGGCTATGAGCGTAACAATATCAATTTCGTATTTGCCCTTTACCAGCAGTATTATATTTTCATACTTTACGCCATGATTTTTTTTGGCATTTTCCTGTTGTGGGTGCTTTTTACCAAGAGAAAGCAGGGCAAACCCATCTACCGGAATAACTGGGCGCTGGTGATCACGTATATGGTGCTGCTGGCCCTGCTTATCAATCTTCCCTCCAGCTACCGTTCGGCCATTGTAAAAGAAAAAACGTATCTGCGTGACTTTCCGAGCTCGGCGGCCACGGTAATCGGTGAAATAGAACCGGGAAATAAGATCAATATTTTCGGCAGTGAAGATATCTGGCAGAAGGCTTACTGGAACCGCGGGGTGGCGTATGTGAATAAGAATGATCTGTGGTTGCTGGAGAATTAAATGCCCGGTTTCCGGTTCTCGACTTCGCCCGGTTCTCGACTTCGCTCGAACTGACAGGAACAACCGCCACTTGTCAGTTCGAGCGAAGTCGAGAACCGAGCGAAGTCGAGAACCGGGCGAAGTCGAGAACCGAGTGTAACCGAAACAACCTGTTGCATTTGTATTACTCCTACCAATGGACTGAAGACCTAAAAAAAAGCCGGAGAATTTCCCCCGGCTTCATTATTCTTCTACTCTTATATTGCCTCCAGAATCCGTTGCGGGTCTACCGCAAAACCAATTTTCTCTTTCAGTTCTGAAACCTTCACCCGCTCCTGCTCCATGCTGTCGCGATGACGGATGGTCACGGTGTCATTTTCCATGGTTTCGTAGTCTACGGCTACACAGAACGGCGTTCCGATCAGGTCCTGGCGGGTATAGCGCTTACCAATGGCGCCGCCGTCGTCATAAACCGTACGGAAAGACAGGCGGAGGGAATCAGCGATCTGCTGGGCTTTTTCTGCCAGGCCGTCTTTTTTCACCAGCGGCAGGATCGCCGCTTTTACCGGTGCCAGTGCCGGGTGGAGCTTCAGGTAAGTCCGCTCTTTTTCACCTGTTTCCATGGTAAAGGCATTACAGAAGGCAGCCAGGAAAAGACGATCCGCTCCTACCGAGGTTTCTACCACAAACGGAATGTAGTTTCCTATAGTTTTGCCGTCTTCACCCAGATCCGGATCAAAGTACTGCAGTTTCTTTTTCGACAGCTCCTGGTGGTTTCTCAGGTCAAAATCAGTACGGGAGTGAATCCCTTCAATTTCCCGGAATCCGAAAGGAAACTGGTATTCAATATCTACAGCGGCATTGGCGTAGTGCGCCAGCTTTTCGTGATCGTGGTACTTCAGCTTTTCAGCCGGCAGGCCCAGGGCTTTATGGAAACGCAAGCGGGCGTCTTTCCATTTTTCATACCATTCCATTTCCGAGCCGGGACGTACAAAAAACTGCATTTCCATTTGTTCAAACTCCCGCATACGGAAGGTGAACTGGCGGGCCACGATCTCATTCCGGAAGGCTTTACCAATCTGGGCGATCCCGAAAGGCACCTTCATACGGCCGCTTTTCTGCACGTTCAGGAAGTTCACGAAAATCCCCTGAGCCGTTTCAGGCCGCAGGTAAATCTGGCTGGCGTCTTCGGCCACTGAACCCACCTGGGTAGAAAACATGAGGTTAAACTGGCGCACTTCGGTCCAGTTCGAGGTTTTGGAAATGGGGCATACAATGCCCTCTTCGATGATCAGGTCTCTCACCTCATCCAGCTTCTCCGCACCCAGCAGTGCTCCCATTTTCTGAAGCAGCGCCTGCGCCCTGGCTTCATCACCGGCAGCAGCGTACTCTTCCGCTTTACCCTCCAGGAGCTGGTCGGCCCGGTAACGCTTTTTAGAGTCTTTGTTGTCAATCATAGGGTCATTAAACCCGTCTACGTGCCCTGAAGCCTTCCAGGTAAGCGGGTGCATGAAGATGGCGGCATCTACCCCTACTATATTGTCGTTCAGCTGGGTCATGGCTTTCCACCATACTTGCTTGATATTATTTTTCAGCTCTACTCCGTTCTGACCGTAATCGTATACAGCCTGGAGGCCGTCGTAAATCTCGGAAGAAGGAAATACAAACCCGTATTCTTTGGCGTGACTGATGATGTCCTGTAAAGTAGCACTCATAGACTAATTGTTTATTCCGGTATACATTGAATTTATGGCTGCATATTCTTTTATGAGAAATTGCTGCAGCTCTTCGTTAAATATTTTTTTCGACTCTTCGTCCAGCGCCTCGTACAAATCTTTGAGTTCCTGGTTAATCTGTGCTTTTTCTGCTTCAGAGGAAGCGTTCATGGCCCGAACGTGATATTTTTTAAAATCAAACGACTCCATTTCCTGACATTTTAAGGGTAACTTCTGCCGGCGTTACCGTCAGTTCATAATTTCTGCCCATAATTACGGGCAAATTTACATCTTCATGGCCAAATTGAAAACCTAAAGCTACCGGATAATTATAGGCGGTGGTATGATGGAGGATGATTTCTTCGGCCGTCCACCCGAAAGAAGGGTCGCCCATATCGGTAAATGATCCGGCTACCAGCCCGGCCAGATGCTTTAATTTTCCGGCCCGTTTCAGCTGAACCATCAGCCGGTCAATGTTATAAAGCTTTTCGCCTATATCTTCCAGGAACAGGATTTTTCCGTCATAAGAGATATCGGAGGCGGAACCTATGGAATGGGCAAGTAGAACCAGGTTCCCTCCCACTGCCGGGCCTTTACCTTGTCCCTCCCGGTTTCCAGGGTAAACGGGCAGGTTGTAAACCGGAGTTTCGCCTGATAAGACAGCCCTGAGCTTTTCGGAAGACCAGGCAGGATCAAACGACAATGTCTTGGCCATAGGCCCGTGTATAGCCTCATAACCCAGTGAATTCAGATGAAGCAGCAGGGCGGTCAGGTCGGAAAAACCCACCATCCACTTGGGATGTTTTTTAAAAGAGGTAAAGTCGAGGTGGTCTATGAGATCAGAAACACCGTAACCACCGCGTGCCGCCAGGATACATTTTATTTCAGAATCGTCCAGGAAACGCTGAAGCTCCTGTAAACGGTTCTCAAAAGTATCGGAGAAATTATGGAAGGAACGGCCGGGAGTAATCCCCATTTCTACCCGGAGACCCCATTGCTGAAGGGTTTTGATACCTTCACTCAGGTCCCCGAGAAATACACGGCTGGCCGGAGCCGTAATGGCGACTTTATCGCCCGGTTGAAGATAGGGAGGAGCGAACATTATATAAATACCACATCTTTGACGATTTCGCCTCCCATCTCTTTATTTAAGAGGGAAATGATCCCGGACTTGGCGAGAACCAGTTCCTGTCTTAAAGGAGCAGAGGAAATCCTTAAAAAAAGGACTCCCTTGCTGATATAAATTTTTTCTGTACGCTGCGCGATGGAGACTCCCATCAGCTTTTCCCAATAAGTAACCAGGTAGGTCTCGTTATAACGAGACCTGAGCTTGTAAACATTCAGAAACGACTCAAAGGCCTCTCCGATGCTCTGGGCTTTGGTTTTACGGGCAGTTACAGACATTTATACTTTTTTAGAAATGGCAAATTTTTCAAAAGTAAGCTTGGCGCCGCCACCTGCGGAGATGGTTACGGTACTTTCGTCTTTAGACAGCACTTTTCCGTGAAGTCCTCCGGCCGTTACCACATCATCACCGGGCTTCAGCTCTTCTACCATTTTTTGTTGATCTTTCTGTTTTTTCTGCTGTGGGCGAATCATAAAAAAATACATAACGGCAAACATACCCACCATCATGATCAGGAAACTCATGTTTCCACCGCCCGCTCCTGCTTGTAATAATACCATAAAAATTTATAAAGTTAATTACGCTTTCGATTTGATCTGACCCATCAGATCTTCCACATCTTCCAGCAGTTTTTCTGCTTTCTGACGGGCTTCATTGACTACTTTTTTACCTTCTGCCTTAGCATTATTGTCTCCGCCTACATATTCCAGGGCCACTTCTTCACCCCTTTCGCGCAGGTCATTGATAAAGTTTACAAGCTGGTCTCTGTAGTCTCCCAGGCTGCTGGATAATTTTTCACGGGTTACTTCCCCTTTTTCAGGTGCAAATAAAACGCCTATTGCCGAACCAGCTGCTATTCCTGCTAAAAATGCGATTAAAGATTTTGCCTGAGTGTTCATAAAAATGTTGTTTTTGGTTTTATAAATATAGAATCAAAACGTAAGATCACCAAGAAAAATTTCAAATGAAGGCAGGTTCTATCGATTATCCAGCATTCCCCGCCCGGTTTTCCGGATCAGTCCTTTGGCCTGCAAATCCTTGCATACTGCATCCAGAATACCGTTTATAAAGATCTTGCTTTTTTCTGAGCTGTAGTTTTTGGCAATCTCAATAATCTCATTGATAGTCACTTTCACCGGGATGCTGGGAAACAGCGTAAGCTCTGCAATGGCCATCTTCAGGAGGATAAGATCGGTTTCAATAATACGTTCCAGATCCCAGTTTTTCAGATGCGGAAGAATATAATCCAGGAATTCTTCATCGCGCGAGGCCGTTTCCCGGAAGAGGGTACGGAGAAAATCTTTGGTTTCGTCCCACTGGTCATCCAGTTTTTCAATGATAACCACTTCATCTTCCACATAGTTATCAAAGGTGTGAAAAACCATGGTACGGAGAATTTCCTTGTCTTCCGGCCAGAAAATATGCAGTTTTTCAAAGAAATCAGCACTTACTTCGTGCTTCAGAATGATATTTTTAACAATGTACTTTACAATGGCCAGCTCGTCTTCCCGGGTTTTGTTCACGATAGCCAGGTATTCTGCCACGTGCGCATTGCCTTTTACAGCCTCATTATACAGCTTATTGACCAGGGTAGACTCGTTTTCGAGGCTTACAGAACGTTTCAGGGAGTAAAATTCCAGTTCTTTGGCTGATTTCAGGGTGGAGATAACCCTGTTTTTTCCCAGAATAGAGTCGGATTTGGCTGCCAGCAGAACCAGCAGATTCAGAATATAAAGGTAGATATCGTAGGTTTTCTCGGCATCAATCAGGGTTTGCGCAGCATGAAAATCAAAATCTTTCTTGTTTTTCAGGCGGTAGTATTCCCGGGCTTTGGCCACGGCCGTACTTACTTCTTTAGGAACGGCATCTTCCGGAGCAGCCCCCCGTTTTTTGATATCATCTTCAAATACCGATTGTGCCAGGCGGGCCATTCCGGCCAGTTTATTCCGATCCTGTTTCTCCATGGAATTCAGATCGGGAGCAAAAGCTTCAGATATGAGTTCCTGGGCCAGTAAATAGTTCGCCCCTTTCGATATCTCAAGAGCATATAAACCCTGCATTGCCCTTACTCTCGCCAGTCTACGATTCAGCATATATTCAAAGAACTTTTTAAAACGGCTGCAAAGATAATAGAAAAGATGCGTAATTTTAAGGGATTTTTCAATGGTGAATGCAAATTATTCTCAGAACAGGCGCCTTTTTTGTCCTGTTTTTCCTTTTATTTTCTCCGGCAGGTGCTCAAAAGATCTTATCAGCCCGTGAGTTCAATGAAGACCTGGAGCAGTTGCACGGGTTGCTGGTAAAGTATTATCCCGGCCTGCATTACTATGAAACGCCGGAACAACTCGCGCTGCGAATGGATTCTTTACGGTCTGCCGACTCCCTTTCCGTTTTGCAGGCGTATCACCGTTTGGCGTTCCTGACCAGCGGAATACAGGATTTACACCTGGCTACCGGCTTGCCCCCCCGCTATTTCGGGAAGGAGGTGAAGGTTTTTCCACTCATTCTAAGAAAATTCGGCAATGATTTTTATATTCATTATAACCAGTCGGCCGACAGCACACTGCTGCGGGGAACCCGTATAGTATCTATTGAGGGCAGCCCTCCCCTTTCCGATTTTTACCGGTTCAGAACCCTTTATGGAGCCGATTTTGATAATATTTACAGCAAAAACTATTATGCCGAGCGGAATTTCTCCGGTCTGTATACTCGCTGGTACGGAAAACAGGATTCGGTGCAGATCCGGTATGTGCTTCCCGGTGACAGTATCTTAAAGGCAGATACCCTGAAATATCTTCCGGCCAAGGAGGCTATGAAAAACCTGACCCAACGATACAAAAATGTGTTGCGCAAAAACTTTGACCTGGAGATGACGGATTCATTAAGCCGTACGGCGAAGCTGGACATTACTACGTTCAGAGGCAAGAAGAGTTTGCTTGAATTTACGGAAAATAAATTTAGAAAACAGTTAAAGCGAAGTTTTAGGCAGATTGAAGCAGACAGTATTCAGAACCTCATCCTGGATTTACGGGGCAATGGCGGCGGCGCGGTAGTTAATGTAAACCGCCTGGTATCTTACCTGGTGCCCGAACCTTTCCGGATTTACGACACGGTTTTTATTTCACGGGCCGGTTTCCGGAAAGTGTTTAAGCCTTACCTGGGAGTTCCGGCTCTGGCCGGTCGACTGTTTCTGAACCGTAAAACGGAAAACGGCTATTTCAGGAGCTATGTTTCCCAAAAGAAGAAGTTTAAACCGGTGAGCCGGTACGGCTATTCCAACCGGCTTTTCGTATTGATGGACGGCGGCTCGTATTCCGCCACTACCTTCACCATTTCTTTGTTAAAAAACCATGACCGGGGTATCTTTGTAGGTACGCCTCCCGGCGGGGCTAACTGGGGGTCGTTTGCCGGTCAGTTTTATACAGCAAAGCTTTCTCACTCGGGTATCCGGGTGAATCTGCCCCTCATGAAGCTGGTGCACAGCACGGAAGGCCTGAAGCACGAAAATTTCTTTGTGCAGCCCGATTATTATGTAGAGCAGGGTTTTGAGGATTTTCTTCACCGGAAAGACACCCCGGTGGAGTTCATAAAACAGATGATCATTCATGAAAGAAATTAAGAGCCTGATCTGGAAAGACATTAAGCTGGAGCTCCGGCAGCAGAATACCATCAATACCATGGTGCTGTTTATGGTGTCTACCCTTTTTCTCTGCTATATCAGCTTTATGCTGAGAACCAACAGCCTGGACAGCCTCACGTGGAACACCCTTTTTTGGATTATTCTGTTATTCTCTGCCGTGAATTCTGCCGGGAACAGCTTCCGGAAGGAGACTTCCGGGCGGCATCTTTATTATTATCAGCTGGCCGGGCCGGGAGCCATCATTATGGCCAAGATCATTTTTAACTTTCTGCTGCTGCTTTTCCTGTCTCTTCTGGGCTTCGGACTGTACCTGGCTTTGCTGGGAAACCACGTAAGCGACTACAGAATATACCTTATTGCGCTGGTACTGGGCTCATTGGGCTTTAGTTCTTCTTTGACCCTTCTGGCCGGAATTGCCTCCAAAACCGACAATTCTTCGGGGGTTCTGGCGGTTTTAAGCCTGCCCATCCTGTTGCCGCTGATCAATATGCTCATCAAGCTTTCCAAAAATGCAATGGATGGCCTGGCGTTTTCGGCCAGTTATGACGAAATAATGACTATCTTTGGAATTGATTTAATTGTTATAGCGTTAAGTTATTTGTTATTTCCCTATTTGTGGAAGAGTTAAAACATGAAAAAATACTGGTGGAAATTCCTGGGGGCTGCCCTGCTCCTCTTTAGTGTTATTTTTGGATTTTTAGGAGAAACACCCCGCCGGGAAATTCTCAATGAGACCATACGCATGGTGTATTTTCATGTGCCCATGTGGTTTTCCATGATGGCCCTGATGGTCAGCTCACTGGTGTATTCAATACGGTACCTGCAGAAAGGTAAAATTCGCGATGATATTTATGCGTCGCAGTTTGCTGCGGTGAGCATTGTTTTTGGCATTCTGGGTTTTTTTACCGGTATGCTGTGGGGAAATTACACCTGGGGCGACTGGCTGCCCAAAGACCCCAAGCTCATTGCGGTGGAAGTAGGTATGCTGATCTACTCCGCCTATTTTATACTCAGAGGTTCTTTTGATGACGAGCAGCGCCGGGCTCGCCTTTCAGCCATTTACAATATTTTTGCGTTTGCCTCTTTTATGCCCCTGGTGTGGATATTGCCTCGCCTGACCGACTCGCTGCATCCCGGAAACGGGGGAAACCCGGCGTTCGGCAGCGACATGGATGTAAAAATGCGGATGATCTTTTATCCGGCCGTGCTGGGTTGGATTTTAATTGGCACCTGGATTGCAAGTCTCCGGATAAGAATCAAATTAATTAACGAAACGATAAACGAATGAAACTTCTGAGTTTTCTTCTGAATGTGGAAATGGCCGACGTGATGCGGTCAGAAGGTAAAATTTATGTGGTAGTGGCCGGCCTGGTGATTATAGTAGCCGGTTTTCTGGCGTACCTGTTCCTGATGGACAGGAAGGTAACCAAGCTGGAAAAGGAAGTGGAAAATCTTAAAAAGTAAAATTGACAATTGACAATGTACAATTGAAGACTTGGGCCTAATAAGAGATATATGAAAAAAAGTCACATTATAGCGTTAGGAGTGATTGCCGTGGCCATTGCCATGATCATCTCCACTATTGGCGATGCCAGCACCTACCTGAGTTTTAAAGAAGCCAAAGAACTGGCTGAAAATGGCAATACCAAAGCTATCCATGTAGTGGGTGAGTTGCCCCGGAATGCGAACGGAGACCCCATAGGGATACGTTATGAGCCTTCTGTGAACCCTAACCAGTTTGAATTCCTGATGATCGACTCGCTGAATACGCAATACCGGGTGGTTCACCATCAGCCTAAGCCCCAGGATATGGAAAAGTCGGAGAAAGTGGTGGTGGTAGGCCGAATGAACCTGGAAGGTGGCTATTTTGAAGCGGATAAGATACTCCTGAAGTGTCCTTCCAAATACAATAACGGCGAACTCAAACCGGAAGATGGCGAATATGTTAGCTACGGAAAATAGTGTAGATACTTCTGCCCTGGTTAACGGCCTGGTGGCGTCGGGTGTTCCTTTTGCTGTTTACCGGCTTCCGCGGCAGGATAAATTCCGGCTGCTGATTTCCTATGATCCCTTTTTAACGCTTGATAAAGTAGACTTTGAAGAGCTGCCGCCAGGGTTTGCGTTTGCTCCGTTTGATACCGGTACATCTCCTGTTTTGTTTCTCAAAGCAGATTTTGAGCGCGAAGTGAACTTTAACCATCCCCAGATTGATATTTCCGACCTGAAATGCCTGCCGGAGCTGCCGGAGAATAAAGAGGGTTTTGCGTACGAGGCCGCTCCCGGTGAAAGCGATGCCGCGGAATACAGGGAGAAAGTACAGCAGGTGATTCAGCGGATCAGGAAAGGTGAAGCCCGTAAAGTGGTGCTTTCCCGCCGGAAGCTGCTGGGCAAAATAACGGAAAGCAACTACTTTTCAGCCTTTAAAAAGCTAAGTATTTCTCATAGTGATGCTATGATAAATATGGTTTATATTCCTGAAAACAAACAGGTTTGGATAGGCGCTTCTCCGGAAGTTCTGGTTTCGCAGAATAGCAGTGGTTTATTTACTACCATGTCGCTGGCCGGCACGCAGTCTGCTTTTGACCTGGCGGGAAAAGAGATAAAACCGGTAGATGCCCTCTGGACACATAAGGAGATTGAAGAGCAGGCTATTGTAGGGCGTTACATTATCAATTGTTTAAAGAAAATCCGTGTCAGGGAGTTTGAGGAAGAGGGGCCCAAGACGGTAAAAGCCGGCAACCTGCTGCACCTGAGAACATTCTACAGCATAGATAACCGGGAGGTGAATTTTCCGAACCTGAGCTCGGTGATGCTGAACCTGCTCCACCCTACCCCGGCCATCTGCGGGATGCCGAAAGAAAATGCCGAAAAAATCATTGAAGATATAGAAGGGTACGACCGGGAGTTTTACAGCGGCTACCTGGGGCCGGTGAATGTGAAAGCGGAAAGTCATCTGTTTGTGAACCTGAGAACGCTGAAAGTGGAAGACGGAATGGTCTATGTGTATGCCGGTGGTGGGATAACGGAAGATTCGCAGCCTGAAAAAGAATGGGCGGAAACAGAAATGAAAATGGATACGATTACCCGGGCATTTGATAAATTTTATTAATTTTGAGTATGAAGTCCGGTAGTCAGGCATAAACTACTTTCCCTATGCAGAAACTTATCCTTAATCAATCCCTTCAGCAAAGGCTTTCGCCCCAACAGATCCAGTTCATTAAACTTCTGCAGATACCTACTGCCGAGCTGGCTCAGAGAATTGAAGAAGAGCTGGAAATTAACCCGGCCCTGGAAGAAGGAAAGAACCTGGAACAGGAAAAATATTCAGTAAACGGAGACGATTCTTACTCTGACGACGGCCAGGAGCACCAGAGCATTGATACCTACAGCCTGGATGACTTCAACCTGAAAGACTACCGCAGCGACGGTGACGAGTACGGAGGATACAAGATGTCAGACGGCTACCAGGATGATGTACGTGAAGTAATGCCGGTGATTTCGGTTGACTCCCTGCAGGAGTCGCTGATGCAGCAGCTGGGTTTTCTGCAGCTGAATGAGAGACAAACCACCATCGGGAAACAGCTGATTGGTTCAATAGAAGACGACGGGTATTTACGCAGGCCGCTGCGGTCTATATGTAACGACCTGGCTTTCAGTCAGAATATTTATACCAATGAAGAAGAAGTAGAGGGTATTTTAAAGAGAATACAGAAGTTTGAGCCGGCGGGTATCGGCGCCCGTGACCTGCGGGAGTGCCTGATTCTCCAGATTGAAAAGAAGGCTAATTCTCTGGAAAGTAACCTGGCACTCACTGTACTGGAAGATTATTTTGATGAATTCAGTAAAAAACACTTTGATAAAATTCAGAAAAAACTGGGTATAGATGATGAAACGCTGAAAAGTGTGTTTCAGCTTATTACCCGGCTTAACCCCAAACCGGGGAATATGATCTCCACTTCCAATAATGTGGCCTATCTTATGGCTGACTTTATTGTTTCTTATGTAAACGGAAAGATGGAGATTGTGCTGAACTCGAAAAATGCGCCTGATCTGAGAATAAGCAAGTCATTTTCTGAAATGCTGGATACGTACTCGCGCGGGGATAAGCGAAATAAACAGATTCGTGAAACCGTTACTTTTGTCAAGCAGAAGCTGGATGCGGCCAAATGGTTTATTGATGCCATTAAGCAACGCCAGCAAACCCTGCTGAAAACCATGGAAGCCATTGTGGAATTCCAGTTCAGTTTTTTTGTGGAAGGCGATGAAAGTAAGCTGAGACCCATGATTCTGAAAGATATTGCCGATAAGATCGATATGGATATTTCCACGGTTTCAAGGGTGGCTAACAGCAAGTCGGTTCAGACCGATTTCGGGATTTACCCCCTGAAATACTTTTTCTCCGAGGGGATAGCTACCGAATCAGGAGAAGATGCTTCCAGTCGGGAGGTGAAGAACATTCTTAAAGCGCTGATCGATGAAGAAGTAAAAACATCGCCCTACTCTGATGACAAGCTGGAAAAGCTGCTGAAGGCCAAGGGCTATAATATTGCCCGGAGAACGGTGGCCAAATACCGGGAACAGTTAGGCATACCCGTGGCCCGTTTGAGAAAAGAGATTTAACCCGTTTTAATTGTGCTGCAGAAACTCGCGAAAGGAATATCCTACCTGTTTCATCCCGTATTTATACCTTCATACCTGGTGCTGGTTTTGAAGTGGGTATCTCCTTTGCCGGTCTTTTATATTTTTATGGGCAATAAGCTGTTCCTGGCTTTGTTCCTGCTGACTTTTACCTATACGGCCATTATCCCGCTGCTGTTTGTGTACCTGCAATACCGGATGCATTTTATTAAAGATTTTACCCTGAATAACCGGAATGAAAGGCCCCGGGTGTATCTTTTCACTTCCGGTTTTTTCCTGGCGGTGGCTTATTTCTTAAATGCCAAAGGAAGTGTTTTTATGCCTACTGCGGTCATTTTCACATCCATGGCGGTCAATATTATCGGTTTGTTTTTCCTGAACTTTTTTGATAAGATCAGTGCGCACGTTTCGGGCATAGGGGGCGTCCTGGGTGTTTTTGTAGCTATATTCTTCCGGTACGCAGATCCCCGGCTGGTACCGGCTATACTGATAATCCTGCTTTTGGTTGGAATTATCTCTTCTTCCCGTTTATTTTTGGGGGCGCATAACCTGCGGCAGGTAGTGATCGGAGGCCTTTGGGGTTTTATTACCGGTTTTACGGGCGTTTATTATTTTATGAAATTGTAGAGCATTGAAGATAAAAATAGGAACACGCGCCAGCCAGCTGGCTTTATGGCAGGCACATTATATTCAGGACCGTTTAGAAGCGGCAGGAGCAGAAACGGAGATCGTGGCCATGGAAACCCGCGGGGATAAAGTGCTGGATGTGGCTTTATCCAAGATAGGGAGTAAAGGTGTATTTACGGAAGAACTGGAGGAAAAACTCCTGAACGGAGAGATTCATATTGCCGTTCATTCGGCTAAAGATCTGCAATCTGACCTGGGTACTGAATTTGAGATCATTGCTTTTACCGAGCGGGAAGAGCCAAATGATGTGCTGGTTTCAGACCAGCCCGTAGATTTGTCACAGCCCCTGGTAATAGGTACCTCATCTGTGAGAAGAGTGGCTTTTTTCAAGAGGTATTATCCTCATATTCAGCTGGTGAATATGCGGGGAAACCTGCAAACCCGGCTGAGAAAAATGAGGGAAGGACAATGCGATGCGCTGGCCTTAGCCTATGCCGGTGTTAACCGGATGAACTATAATGAGCTGATTGTTCATCGCTTTCCGTTGAGTGAGTTTATCCCGCCTGTAGGACAGGGAACCATAGCCGTGGAGATTGCTGTAACTTTAGATGAAAGTTTTAAAAACTTCGTAAAAAGTGCATGTAACAATGAAATTACGGAGAAATGCTTATTGGCTGAGCGGGCCTTCCTGAAAGAAATGAACGGCGGATGTTCTATTCCGGTTTTCGGTTATGCAAAGAATACCGGCGACAGTATCGTGTTTACAGGGGGCATTACTTCATTAGACGGGCAGAGCACCATCATGGTGGAAAAGACCGGCACGGAACCGGTGACATTGGGTAAATCTGCTGCCCTGCAGGTATTGGAGAACGGAGGACGGGAAATCCTGGAAAATATAAAAAGGAAACAATAGGCTGCTTTATAGTGCCAAAAGCTGATAAAATAACTTTAACAAATCCCCGGATTAAACACCGGAGCTATTTCAACCCATGAGAAAATTATTGTTGCTCACCATCCTTCTGACATTGGGTATATCGGCCTTCTCCCAAAAGAAGGATTATCTCTATACATTAGAGACAGACAAAGGGAAGCTGTATTTTGTGCTGTATGACGAGACGCCACTGCACAAAGCTAATTTTGAAAAACTGGTGCAATCGAAATTCTATGACGGGCTGCTTTTTCACCGGGTAATCCGGAATTTTATGATCCAGGGCGGTGACCCCGATTCCAGGAATGCAGAGAAGGATGCGCGCTTAGGGGGCGGTGGCGGGCAGATGGAACGGATACCGTTTGAATATCATCCTGCCCGCTTTCATAAAAAAGGGGTAATAGCTGCTGCGCGGGACAATAACCCGGAAAAGAAATCCAGTGCCTGCCAGTTTTATATTGTACAGGGGAAGAAATTTACAGATACGGATCTGGATGCTTTTGAAAACAAAAATGATCTTAAATATACTGAAGCCCAAAGGACCGCTTATAAAACCCTGGGAGGGACCCCGCACCTGGATAAAAACTATACGGTATTCGGTGAAGTAGTGGGTAGCACCGCCCTGCTGGATACCATAGCAGGCGTAAAAACCGACTCGTTCAACCGGCCGGAAGAAGATCAGAAGATGAAGATCTCCATGAAAAAAATGAAAAGAAAGAAAATCACTAAAAAATACGGTTACACCTACTTATGAAAATACTGATTACAGGTTCTAACGGCCTTCTCGGCCAAAAGCTGGTACAGAAACTGGCAGGTGAAAATGGTGTGGATGTGATTGCCACGGCACGGGGAGAGAATCGCCTGCCTGTCACAGAGGGTTACACCTATGTGTCTCTGGATATCACGGATCAGACCAGTGTAAACGAAGTATTCGGACAGCATTCTCCCGATGTGGTGATCCATACGGCTGCCATGACCAATGTGGACCAGTGTGAAACCGAAAAAGAAGAATGCTGGAAGCTGAACGTTACTGCCACGGAGTACCTCCTGGAAGCAGCGGAGAAATCCGGTAGTTTTTTTGTGCATCTTTCTACCGACTTTATTTTTGACGGAGCAGACGGCCCTTACACGGAGGATGCCGAAGCCAACCCCGTAAGCTTTTACGGCTGGAGCAAATATGCCGCAGAGAAGCTGGTGATTCACAGCAAGGTGAAATGGGCCATAGCGCGAACCATCCTGGTGTACGGCATAGCCCATGATATGAGTCGCTCCAATATCATACTTTGGGTAAAGAATTCGCTGGAAAGTGGTAAAGCTATCAATGTGGTGAATGACCAATGGCGTACTCCTACCCTGGCCGAAGACCTGGCCGATGGCTGTATCCTGATAGCGCGTCAGCGGGCAGAAGGCATCTTTAATATCAGTGGTAAGGATCTGCTGAACCCTTACCAGATGGCGGTGATGACAGCGGACTATTTCGGACTGGATAAGTCGCTGATTAATAAAACCGACGGCTCTCAGTTCAAACAAACGGCCAAACGTCCTGCCCGTACCGGCTTTATCCTGGATAAACCTGTGAAAGTGCTGGGATATGATCCGAAGTCGTTTCAGGAGGGAATAGCTTTTCTGGCGGAGCAGATACGGCAGTAGTCAGATCTGAAGGAGAAGAAATTCTACCTTTTGTTAAATACAAAATTCAGCTTCTGATTTTTGTAGTGCCTGAATTTACTATCAGAGGATATCAGGGTGTAACGGTCAGCAATGGCGTGAGAGATAATTGCGTGGTCAAAGGGGTCGTTATGGCCTTCTATTGCTTCAAGATTGGATAAGACGTATGCCTGCTTTTCTGTAAAACCGGAAGTATAAATACCAACCGAATTTTTAAGTATATCCAGAATGTGTTCTATACTTTGACCCTTTCTTAATTTAATTTTACCTATTCTGTATAACTGTATTAATTCGATCAAAGAAACAGAACTTGTTTCCAGGCAATTGTTGAAATCTTCTATGATTTCTCTTACCTCGGAGCTAAATTCATCCATATCTCCGCGTACTAAAAAAACAAGAATATTAGTATCAAGAAGAAACCTGTTCATTACTTCAACAAGGCTTTCATATCCACAATAGTTATCAGGTCCTTACCTTTCCCACTCCTCATCCATTCTCCTGCTTTGGATAATTTCTTAGGTTTTTCCGGCGAATTTTCTGCCACTTCTTTAATTTTCATCTTTTCCGTTTTCATAAGTTTTGTCGATTATTTTACAAAGCTAGTCAGAATCCTATTGCTTCTGCTGAACTTCAGATAAAATTCTACTGAATTCCGGATAAGAAATGAGATACCGTGAAAAATAAAAAAGCCCGGGTATTTCTACCCGGGCCTGGTGACGAGAAAGAGATTCGAACTCTCACAGGCTTACGCCCACTACCCCCTCAAAGTAGCGTGTCTACCAGTTCCACCATCTCGCCGAACGGGTGCAAAATTACAACATTTTTTGAAATCACACAGCAGAACTTTCAATTTCCGGGAGGGATTTTTTAAGATTGGATAATTTCAAGTAAGAATCGAAATATTTTAGCATTTTTGTAGAATATTATATGGAAGATACTAAAAATGCCTATATTTAATTTTTTAAATCCTGGAGGCAGTTTATCTATGAATTTTGCAAATTATAAAACCAACGGCATCTTTGATGAGCTGAATGAACTGGACTCCCACCCCCGTGAAGGCGCAGAGGTGGTCTATGATTATTTTAACAGCCTGAGCCTGGAGGAGTTAAAAACCCGGCAGAAAAACCTGGAAGCCGCCATGATGAATATGGGGATCACTTTTAACGTGTATTCCGAAGAAGGGGGAATGGAACGGATCATCCCGATCGACATTATTCCAAGGATTATCCGGGCGAAAGAATGGGCCATGCTGGAGCGCGGGCTAAAGCAGCGAATCCGGGCACTGAACGAGTTTCTCCTGGATATTTATTCTGAGCAGAAAATACTGAAAGACAAAGTTATCCCCTCAGATACCATATTCAGCAGTAAAGGGTTTATCCGGGAATGTATGAATGTCAGGCCACTAAAAGACATCTACATTCATATTACCGGAACCGACCTTATCCGAAACGCACAGGGGGAGTTTGTGGTGCTGGAAGATAACCTGCGCTGCCCCTCAGGAGTTTCTTATATGCTTCAGGGGCGTGAGCTGTCAAAACAGGGACTGGCCAAACTGATCTCCAAAGCCCGCGTGCGGTCTATCAGTGAATATACCGATAAGCTTTTTGAGGTACTGCGGTATGTCTCCGGGAAATCAGAACCTACTATTGCCGTACTTACGCCGGGTATTTACAATTCAGCCTATTACGAGCACTCCTACCTGGCCATGCAGATGGGGGTGGAACTGGTGGATTACCGTGACCTGGTAGTGGAAAATGACCTTCTGAAGCTCAGAACCACCAAGGGTTTTAAGACAGTAGACGTGCTTTACCGCCGCCTGGATGATACGTTTATAGATCCGCTGGCGTTTAACCCGCAGTCGCTCATCGGGGTTCCTAACCTCTTTAGTGCCTACAAGAAAGGAAACCTGGGACTGGCCAACGCGCTGGGCACCGGAGTGGCAGATGATAAGGTAGTATATGCCTATGTTCCGCAGATCATTAAATACTACCTGGGTGAAGATCCCATCATCCGGAATGTGGAGACTTACCTGTGTGAGGACCCTTCCAGCATGAAATATGTGCTGGAGAATATTGAAAAGCTGGTGGTGAAAGAGGCTAATGAGGCCGGCGGATACGGCATGCTGATCGGTCCGAAATCCACGAAAGAGGAACACGAAATTTTCAGAAATAAGATCAAAAGTAACCCCAGAAATTATATTGCCCAGCCCACAATCTCGCTTTCCACCTCACCGTGTCTTATAGGAGAGGAAATTGAGCCGCGGCATGTGGATCTCCGGCCGTATATCCTTTTCGGTGAGGATATCCACGTAACGCCGGGCGGTCTGACCCGTGTGGCCCTGAAGAAGGGTTCTCTGGTGGTGAATTCTTCGCAGGGGGGCGGAAGTAAAGATACCTGGGTACTGAAAGATTAAGAAAACTTCCTTATTTTTGTAAAAAAATCCGGAAAGTGATGAAATTAGATACCCGTAAAAGCCTTTTGGCGGCACTGTTGATTTTCTCTGTAGTGGCATTAAGAGTAGTGGAGCATCCCATTAATGCTACTCCTATGGTGGCCGTTATGCTGTTTTCCGCTGCGATTTTTAAGGATTGGAGATGGAAGATCGGAGTTCCGGTACTGGCATTGGTACTGAGCGATCTGCTGATTGAGCTAAAGAACGGTTACGGCTTTCACAGCTCTACCTTCATGGTGTATGCTACGTTTGGAGTTATTTTTATAGCCGGGTATTATCTGCTTCGCAAAATCAATGTTTTAAGGATTGTTATGGCCAGCTTAACGGCTTCTATCCTCTTTTACCTGATCACTAATTTTGCTTTTTTCTACCCGGCAGCCCCTGTGGCTGATCCGGCTCTGGGCCATTATCCGCATAATCTCACCGGGATCATCGCTTCTTACCAGGCAGGGCTTCCTTTCTTTAAGAATATGGTGGTGGGCGACCTGCTGTTCAGCGGTATTCTTTTCGGAGCTTATTTCCTGATTGCCAAAGCTTCCTGGTTTGTTAACGAAAGCCGTGCAGTGTGATTATTAAGAACCTGACCTTTGTAGTGCCGGTAAGGCATGAACATGATTTCCTGGAACTTGCCTTTAAAGCCACTGATGCCGTCAATCAATGGGTAGAGGATATCAAAGCCTATAAATTAGTGGAGCAACTGGACCCTGAGAGCTTTAATTTTGCTATACAACTCAGCTTCAGCAATGCAGGAAAACTGGAAGATTTTAACACCCGTATCCTGGAAAATATGATAGGGGAAATCCAGGCAGGTATTGCAGAACCTGTTCTGTATTTTGAGTCTCACCTCGAGAAAATCTTTTAGATTAATCAAACAGCGGCCAGTCGATCTTCAGAATCAGCGCACCCGGCTGGCCAATATACCCCGGCGTGGTAAATACGCCGTTCCAACCCCATCCTTTGTTCAGAAACTGCCAGTTCAGAGCTATACGGCCTTTGCTGATGGGGAATTTTATATACAGGTCCATGATGGGCACTCCGCCTGCTTTCTGGCCCTGTACGGCTACAAAATGGTTAACAAGAGGAGAATAATAGTGTGCCTGGTACCGCGACTGCAGGAAGAAGTCTACCCCGGTATAAATACGCAATACATGTGCGTACAGGAAGTTAAATTCAAAGTTAGCCGTATGAATAAAATCAGGTACGGGATATACGGCTTTATCACTGCTGGTATTAAAAAGCAGCTTATAGCGTGCCTCAAAGTTCCTGCTGTGATAACCGGCATTTAAAGCCACGGTCAGCAGGTTCAGGTCACGATCCGACTGCTCTACCTGGTCTACATCCCGGAGAAAGGTATAATTTTTAATGCTGGTCCAGCGGGCTTCAGGAATTAACGAGAACGACTTCACGTTCACAGGAAACCGCACACTGAGGTGCTTGGCGTTTACTGGATCCAGCGTACTGCTTTTCGCACCGTAGTCCACTACCCCGTTATTAAACCGCTGGTAAAAAAGCCCGGCCGGTGTGGCTGAATTATAAAACCCGATCTCGAAGCCCTTGTAGAATAAGGTAGCATCCAGGAGGTAATTTTTATACCCTGAGATTTCTGCTTTCACATCCAGGGTATTGGTAGAGTCCGGAAAGACATAACCCACCAGGCCGCCCACAAACAGCTCAGGGCTCCATTTCTCAGAAAAAGAAGGATAGAAGGTATTGCTCAGCTTATAAAGCCTGCTTTTGGCATATACCTGGTAGTTAAAGCCCTTATAAAACCCTTTAAAACCGAACTTATTGGAAATGGTCTGAAAGCGATAGTGATAATTCAGGGTATCTACGCTCTCCGGTGTGCTCACCCGGTAAACCAGGGCACTGGTACTATCTGTAAAGGCCGGATCCTCGAAAGAATAGAATTTCCGCTCATAATCCAGGGTATGAAAAGTTTGCAGGGCATTTTTCATCAGGAACTGCTGGTACAGGTGAAAATTATTCCACCTCTCACGGTTAAAGATGTCTCCGTTCAGCGCTGCATCATAGTTCCGGGAATATTTGCTTTCCAGCCTGCTCAGGGTGAGGGTGTCACCACCGCCTACCCCACCCTGCTCAAAATGCTTGTGATGAAAGTGGTAGAAAGTAGCCATCACCCGGTATTTCTGATTTTTGGAAACATAATTTCCCGAAACATCGTAGCGCCAATGGTTGACCAGTACTTCTTCACTCCGCAAAAAGCCGTATTGCTTTTGAGAATTAAATTTGAAAATATTCAGGGTCAGGTTAAGCCGCGGGTTAATGTTCTGGCTATGGGTTACCTGGAACTGGCTGTGCCCTCCCCCCTGCTGATAGGCCAGGTAGGTATAAGGCGATCGGGTGTTGTAATATTTAAAGTCGGATACACGCGGCGCGTAAAGCAGGTTAGCTTCCATGCCCATTTGCTGTCCGGCCTCGGTATTTTTTCCGAAAAACAGGGGGCGTGAAGCCGTACCCACATTTCCCAGGTCCTGGTAAAGCCAGCCCGATTTGCGTAAGGGGCTGGAATAATGATAATCTTTCAGGGAAGAGTCCGGGTTATAGAAGCGGTTAATGTTCCGCAGGATATCGTTTTCGTAAAAATACTCTACGGTTTTATTGCTGTAAATCTGGCGGGTGGAATCGTCCAACACCTGAGACGAGGCTTTAAAAGCCACAAAAACACACAATAAAAGTATCCGGTACTTCGACATCCCTTATTAATTCTGCCACAAAAATACTTTATTTTAAACGAAACTCCCCTGACTTCTGATGTAATTTGAGAAGGAATCCTCCATTTTTACTGCAATTTCAGGAACATAGAAACGGGGTAGTTCTTCCGGGCTCAGGAGTTCGCGGAGCTTGACCATATCTTTTCCTGTAGTAATAACCGGTTTACCGCTTTCCAGAATCTCATCTACCTTTGTACGAGGTATTTTATAATGATCGCGGAAAGAAAAATGTTTTTCTATGGTATAACGCGCTGCCTGCTGGCGATAAAACTGTTCGTTATCTGCCAATGCAGAAACCAGCACCACTTCTTTTCCCTGAGGCAGCACCTCTTTCCGCTCATTTACAGGCGGTTCAGGTAAATAAGCAGCAAAAAAAACAGGAACCTCCGGCCGGG
>Ga0206106_100194_pt1 | contig 91936 bp, 65 predicted proteins | sample 1B1ome_FD_148677 | JGI IMG/M metagenome (GOLD analysis project Ga0206106, IMG submission 148677) | Enriched microbial communities from leaf-cutter ant dump, University of Wisconsin, Madison, United States - 1B110A | ecosystem: Environmental > Terrestrial > Nest > Insects nest > Nest dump | place...
TGAGAAGAAGCCGTTATTCGACATTCTCACCCATCTCAAACTCCCTGCCTAAACCACTTGATCGACAATCACGCTACAGGTGTGCCCATTTTGGGTCCTTGCCTTATGAATTCGCAACAGTCAAGTAAAGTTATAGACGGTATGCTCTGCCAGTTGTTGTGCCTGTTTTCCACTTTTTTGAATGATAAAAAAACGCACCCTCCTTATGGCAATGAAGGCTGCATGCAAAGGCTGCTCGGCGATCGCCCGGATCCGGAAGCGCTGCAGATGAATTGTTGCGAGGACAGGGTTGCGGAGTACACGCCGCCGACCTTTCTGTGGTATACGGCCGACGGCGAAGCGGTTCATGTGCAAAATAGCCTCCTGTACGCGAACGCCCTGAGCCAGGCGAATGTGCCTTTCGATTTGCATGTTTATCAGAGCGGTCCTCATGGCATGGCGCTGGCGCCTCACGACGAGCATGTGGCGAATTGGAAATCTGCGTGCAGGCATTGGCTGAGACGGAATCGATTCGATTAAACCGACGCACAAATGGATACGACGGGAGATCGCCCTCCGGTCAAACGGCACGTTAATGTGTCCGTTATGACCGGAGGGCGATCTCTGTATGACGGTCCCATAGAACGGTTCAACCCGAGATAACTGCTCCGCTCCCCTCCATTCCACGGGCGCAGATCACCCGGTCAGGCTTCGTGCAGCAGCCAGCCGTTCGCAAGGGGATTTGCTGCGGCCTCGGCAGCATGCAATTGCTGAAAGGTTGGCAGTTCAGTATAATTTTATTATCTTTGTTGTCCGGAAGGAGCATATCAATGTGGAAGCGCTTTAAAAACATGTGGAAAGCGAATAACAAGAAAAAATTGCTTTATACGCTCATTATATCCTATGTTGGAATTATGTTGATCCCCTTCCTGATCGGGCTTTTTTTATTTGACAAACTGGAAGGGGTCGTCGAGCAAAATGCGCATCAAATCCATATGTCCATGATCGAGCAAATCAGCTCCACGGTCGATTCCCGCACGAAGGATATCGATCAATACGTCATGTATTTCGCAAGGCATCCCAAGCTGGAATATTTGGTGCAGCAGCAGCTTTCCGGCAAAACCGACGATTTGTACGAATTGATCATGTTCAGAAACGAGCTGCTTCGCTACCAGGCGATCAACGGTTTTATCGACGATATGTTTATTTATTTCGCGGATTCGGAAGTCATTCTGACCCCGACACTCAAAACCGACAAGAGCACCTTCATGAATGAGATCAAACGCTACACAAGTTTTCCCGCCATCGACGAGTACGATTTCAAAAGCTACTACCGGGCCCAAAGCGACAATAACCGGAACTTGATCGTCTATATCCAATCCTTGCCGCTGGGCGAAACGGGCAACGTCAAAGCATCGCTGGTGGCCGAGCTGGATGACGTGCAATTTCGGGCCTTATTCGATCAGTACAGCGTTTATGGCGATTTCTTTGTGTTCAACAGAGATGGGAATGTGATCTTCTCCTCCGACGGAGAGATGGCGGATTCCGCGTCAGTCGAGGCTGAGGTCGCAGGCAGGAAGGATGTCATTGTCACCCGTCATTCATCGGCCAGCAGCGGGCTCGGCTACATGTTCGTTGTTCCTCGCGCACAGGTGCTGTCCACCGTAATCCAGATTAAGCAGTGGGGCCTCTTGAGCGCCATTGTCGCGCTGGCGGCAGGAATCGCAGGGATCTGGTACCTTTCCTTCATCAACTATCGCCCGATTCGCAACCTGGTTCGCGATATTTTCAAGGATCGTCAAGTGAACGATTTCGACAATGAGATCGATCTGTTCCGCAGAACGCTGCAGCTTTCCGTACAGGAAACGAAGGATCTGAAGCATAAGCTTCATGCGAACATGCCGATGATCAAGAACGATTTTCTCAACCGCTGGATCCAGGGCTTTGCCGGCATCAAGGAGAACCCGGAGGAGATGATCAACCTGTGGGGAATCCATCTCAACTCGGATCGGTTCGGCGTTGTCCTCATCGATATCTATGCCGGTTCAAGGTTTATTAAAATCAACAGCGAGCAAGAGTGGGCCTTGATGCGCTTCATTATCGGCAATGTCGTGCAGGATCGGTTCGGCGCCATCGGTCATGCTGCGGAATTGGGCAAGGAGCGCATCGGCGTTCTTCTGAATCCTCACCCGACGCAAACGAAAGCGGATTTGCTGGATAAACTGGCGAAGCTGCGGGAAGACGTGGAAGGCTTGTTCAGAATAAAAGTGACCGTGGCGATCAGTCAGGTCAAGCCGGGAAGGGAAGAAATCGGGGAGCGGTTCCGCGAGGCGATTGCCGCAGTCGAATACCGGCTTGTCGGCGGCGAGGGGAAAATTTTCGATTATGAAGACATTGAAGATTGGTATCGTCCGCTGTATTACTTCCCCTTGGAAACCGAAATTCAATTGATCAATTATGTGAAAGCGGCCGAAAGGTCAAACGTGGAAAAGCTGCTGGATCAAATCTATCAGATGAATTTCGTGAACAACACGAAGATCACTCCGCAGATGGGGAAGTGCTTGTGCGTCGAACTGCTCAGCACCGCTTTTAAAATCGCGGACATCAACAGGCTGCGCCCGGTCATCGAGGGAGATCCCTTCAGCCGGATCTTGAACACAACGGACATTGCGGATGTCATCGGGTACCTGAAGGGGTTGTACGGGGAATTGTGCTCGCAATTCGAACAGCATCCCGCGGAGCAGCAGAAACAATTGCTTGAGAACATCAAAGCGTACATCCACGACAATATTGCCAGCAACATGATGAACGCCAGCCAAGTGGCGGAGGCATTCGGCATTCATCTCTCGGGCCTTTCCATTCTGTTCAAACAGCATCATGGCATCAATATTTCCGACTATATCACGCAATTGCGGGTAGATCATGCCAAGCACTTGCTTGCTTCAACCGAGCTGTCGATTGCGGAAATATCCGAGCGCATCGGGTACGCGAACAGCGCGGGATTCATTCGTGTATTCAAGAAATACGAAGGGGTCACTCCGGGCGTGTACAGAAAAATAAACGAATCGGATAATCCAATTAAAAATAGATAATTCGCTTGGCGCTGCATGATAACGCCAAAAAATTGTGGCTATTTACGTAAACACTCCCTTCGCGTTTAATGGGCTGCAGAGGCCGTTCTTCGAGTCTCCGAACAACAATCATAAGGGAGGTTTTTGCATGCAACAACAAGCAAGAAAGGCTTGGATAGCCGCCGTATTAGGTTTGGTGCTCGTGTTCATGGCGGCTTGTTCGTCGAAGGGCAACGATGCCGCGTCCCCGTCTCAGGGGAGTCCGAGCGTCGCGCCGCCGGCGTCGGCGCAGTCGCCGGCCGCTGCGGAAGAGACGGGTTACCCGGCTTCCTTCAAGTATTGGGTCCAACTTCCGTACAATGCGGACCCGAGCGTGACGAATTACAGTCAGATGAAGGCGTTTCAACGCAAGCAAGAAATTACCGGAACCCAGGTGGAGTTTCTTCATCCATCCGGGGAAGGCGCGCAAGTGGCGGAACAGCTCAACTTGTTGCTCGCTTCCAGGAATTTGCCGGATGTGATTGAATCGAACTGGCGCAACATTCCCAAGGGGCCGGACAACGCCATTAAAGACGGGGCGATCATCCGCTTGAATGAACTGATCGATCAACATGCGCCGAATTTCAAAAAGTATCTGGACGACAATCCGGACATTCGCAAAATGATCACCACGGGCGAGGGCAACATCTATGCCTTCCCGTTCATTCGAGGCGATCAGGCTTTGAGAGTGTCATGGGGGCCCATTATGCGGGCGGACTGGCTCAAAACAGTAGGACTCGAACCGCCTGAAACGATCGAGGAATGGGAGACGGCGTTGATCGCATTTCGCGATCATGATCTGAACGGGAACGGCAAGCAAGATGAAATTCCATTCGTGCTTCCGATCGGCGCCGTCAACAACAGCCAACTGAATCCGATGATTGGCGCGTGGGGCATCACCGGCGATTTCTATCAAGTGGACGGCACCGTGAAGTTCGGTCCGGTGCAAGACGAATACAAGCAATTCCTGACCGTTATGAAACGTTGGTACGATGAGAAGCTGATCGATCCGGATTTTGCTGCCGTTGACAATAAACTGCTGGATGCCAAAGTGACCAACAATCAATTGGGCGCATTTTTCCATTCCGGCGGCGGCGGGCTTGGCCGCTATCTGAAGTTGATGAAGGACTCCGGCGACACGGCCTTCGACCTGATCGGACTGCGCAATCCGACGCTGAACAAAGGGGATATGCCGGCGCTTGGCATGATGGACTTTGCGTATCAAGGCCTGGGTTCTGCCGCCATCACGACATCCGCCAAAAATCCGGAACAGATCGTCAAGTGGCTGGATTACAACTACAGTGAAGATGGGCAACTGTTGTTCAATTTCGGAATTGAAGGCGAGAGCTACACCGTCACGGACGGCGTGCCCAAGCTCAGCCAGAATATTCTCGACAACAACCCGCACATCTCCAAGTATGCGTTGATTTATGCGTCGGGGCCTTTCGTTCAAGACGTGCGGGCCATGACCTATACTTCGGCCAATCATAAGCAAGCCGTCGAAAACTGGGCTTACGCCGCCAACAAAGTGAGGGTTCCCCCCATTACGATGTCGGCGGATGACAGCGCCAAGCTCAACGCGATTATGAGCGACATCAACACGTACATTCAGGAAATGAATATCAAATTCGTCATGGGCGTGGAAAGTCTGGACAAATTCGACGCTTACGTGAACCAACTGAAAACGATGGGGATCGAAGATGCGGTTAAAATCCAGCAGGAAGCGTTAGACAGCTACAATCAGTCCAAGTAACGAAATGTGCCATGGAGCCGTCGAACCTAAGCCCGGTTCTTCGGCTCCACGGATTTTACGGCATAGCATTCTTGAGCACGGAGGGAAGTCATGCAACGGATCTTGCGCGACTTTAGTCGCAACAGGCTGGTTTACGCGATGATGCTGCCGGTCGTCGTTTACTACTTGTTATTTCATTATGTGCCGATCTACGGCGTGCAAATCGCTTTCAAGGATTATTCGCCGATGCTGGGGTTTCTGAAGAGCCCTTGGGCAGGTTTTGTTTATTTTGAGGAGTTTTTCAACAGCTACTATTTTGTCCGATTGTTGAGAAATACGTTTCTGATCAGTTTGTACTCGCTGATTTTTGCGTTTCCTTCCGGCATCATCCTTGCCTTGCTGTTGAATGAAGTGAAAAGTCGGGTGTTCAAGCGTTCCATTCAAACGATTACGTATATGCCGCATTTCATTTCCATCGTCGTCGTTGTCGGTATCATGTTCAACTTTCTGGCGCGGGACGGCATCATCAACAATATGCTGGTCGCCCTCTTCGGCATCGAACCGATCGCGTTTATGCGCGAGGCGTCCTGGTTCCGCACGATTTATATCACCTCCGATATCTGGCAGGGCATCGGCTGGAGTTCGATCATCTATCTGGCAGCGATTGCGGGCATCGATCCTTCGCTGTATGAGGCCGCCAAGATTGACGGCGCGGGGCGCTGGAGACAGGTGCTCCATGTTTCGATTCCCGGCATCCTGCCGGTGACGACGATCCTGCTTATATTGCAAATCGGGAGCTTGCTGTCGGTCGGCGATGAAAAGATTCTGCTCATGTACAATCCCGTCACTTACGAAACTGCGGATGTCATCGGGACGTTCGTGTACCGGAAGGGGATTCTGGAGGCCAGCTTCAGCTACAGTGCGGCTGTCGGCTTGTTCAAATCGGTCATCAGCTTTATGCTGCTCGTCATGGCGAACGCTTTTGCGCGCAAGGTAAGTGAAAATAACTTATGGTAAAGGATGCTCGCTTTCATGAAGAAGTCACTTGCCTCCGTGGCGTTTGACGTATGCAATTATACATTTCTGATCTTGCTGGCTTTGACGACCTTGTACCCGATGCTGCATATTTTCTTTTCCTCGATCAGCGAGCCGGCCTTTGTCGTCCAGAACAGGGGCTTGATTCTCTATCCGCGAGGAACGAACTTTGAGGCGTATGTCCGCGTTTTCGAAAATCCGATGATCACGCTGGCCTATTGGAACACCTTGATTTATGTCGTGGCCGGTACCGCGATCAATATTCTGCTGACCGCCTGCGGCGCTTATGCGCTGTCCAGACGCAACGTTCTGTGGATGAAGCCGGTCATGTTTCTGATCGTGTTTTCGATGTTTTTCAGCGGGGGCTTGATCCCGCTTTACTTGCTCGTCGGCGACCTGGGGATGATGAATTCCCGGCTGGCGGTCATCATTCCGACGGCTGTCAATGCGTTCAACCTGATCATCATGCGGACATCGTTTCAAGCGGTTCCCGTCAGTCTGGAGGAATCGGCGAAGCTGGACGGCGCGAACGATATGGTCATCTTGTTCCGGATCATATTGCCGTTGTCGCTGCCGGTCGTTGCGGTGATTACGCTGTTTTACGCGGTCGGGCATTGGAACTCCTGGTTCCCCGCCATGATCTTCTTGCAGACGAGGGAGCTGCTGCCGCTGCAGCTCATTTTAAGAGAAATTCTCATATCGAACACGACAGGCCAAATGATGACCGATCTGGGGCAGCTCGATCAGATTCCGGTCGCGGAGACGATTCAGTATGCGACGGTCATGGTGGCGACATTGCCGATTCTTTTCCTGTATCCCTTCCTGCAAAAGTATTTTGTCAAGGGCGTTATGATCGGGGCGATCAAAGAATAGGAGGCTGTGCCATGGGCAAAAAAATAAGTTTGCTGGGTTTGTGCATCATTCTGGTGGCTGTGTCTTTTCCGGCCGCCCTTGCAGCCACCGCTGCAGCGGACGTTTATTCGATTCAGCAGGACTCATCGAACAATGAGCGCGCAGCCCGTGCGAACCGGGATGTGGGCCAGACGTTCAAGGCCGTCGACGCGCAGTTCGAGCGAATCTCCGTCCTGGCGCGCAAGAACAATCCGCCGTCCGGGCTGCAATTGCAAGTAGGCTTATATGCGGCGGATGCGGGCGGATTGCCGACCGGTTCAGCCTTGTCCGCAGGCACGCTGGATACGAATGCATTGAGCGAGCAATTCGCATGGACGCCGATTGATTTCACCCCTGTCGTACTGACGGCGGGCGAGACGTACGTCATCGTGTTTCAGTGGCCGGACAATTCGGGCGGCTACGTCTTGTTCGGCATGAGCACGCTTAATCCTTACGCCGAAGGAAACATGGTGGAGAACAACAGCGACAGCGGCTGGAGTGTGATCGATTCGTCCTGGGATATGGCGTTCCGGGTTCATAAATACGGCGTTCCTGACGAGCCGGATGAACCGGCGCTGCGGGCGGGTCACAGCATCGGACAAACGTTTATCGCGGAAACGACGGATTTGAACCAAGTGGCGTTCAAGCTTGCCAAGCTCCGGGCTGCGGACAGCGTGACGGTGGACGTCTACTTGCATGAAGTGGGGCAAGACGGATTTCCGGCAGGCCCTGCGCTGTCCGAAGCTGCGCTGAACATGGAGGACGTGGGCGATGAGCCGGGCTGGGTGACGCTCGACTTCTCTGCGGCGAGCCTCACGGTGGGCGGCACGTACGGATTTATTTTCCGGTGGCCGGATGGCATCGAGGGGTATTTGCTGCTGTCGACGCAAGGAACGCGCAAGGGCGGCCAGATGATCGCCAACGATGACAATCAAGGGTGGCAGACGATGAACGAAGCGTGGAACCTGGATTTTCGTATGCTGACCGGCGCTTTGCCGACATGCACCGCACCGAATGCCGAGTTTCAGGTGGCGCTGGAGGTAACGGAACGCAATGGAGCAGCGGCCTACAATCAATTGATCAGGAGAGGCATCCCGTTCGCTGCGGGCGAATTATGCGATGTCGAAAAGATCAAGTTGGCAGATGAAATCGGCGGACAAATTGCGATTCAGACGAAGGTGATGGAGCGTTATGCGGAGGATGGCAGCGTGAAATGGCTGTCGCTTGCTTTTCTGGCCGATCTGCAAGCCAATCAGCAGCGAACGTTCTATCTGCGCGATCATACCGCCGCTTCCTCCTACCCGTCCGATCTGACGGTGACGCAGGATGGGAACGCCGTCACGGTGGAGAATGCCAATTTAAAGCTCGTTGTAGAGGATGATCGCATCGGCGAACTGACGTTTGACGATGTGCCGGTCATTCCTGCAGCAGGGATACGACCTTATATCGAAGCGGGAAGAGAAGGCGGCATCGCGCAGCTCCAGAGCAGCAATGAACGGATGCTGCGCGGCAACCGTCAAATCGGCCAGACGTTCACCGCGCTTGAGGATACGTTGGAGAAGGTATCGTTTCTTATGTACAAGGAGGAAGCGACGCCGGATTTAACGATCCCGTTGAAGCTGTTCCAAGTGGATTCGGCAGGCGTGCCCGTCGGAGCCGCATTGGCGCAAACCGTGCTGGAGACGGATGACCTGACGGATACGATGGCATGGCATACCCTGACCTTCGCTTCGACGAGCTTGACGGTCGGTCAGCAATACGGCCTGTTTTTCACCTATCCGTCTTCATCGGGAGGAGCGGTATTTTTCGCGCTTAACGTTACCGGCGGATACGATGGCGGCAACTGGATGGAAAACAACAGCAATGGAGGATGGCTGGCGCCTGACAGCAGGTGGGACATCACCTTCCGGATTCATTCGGTGAGTCAGCAATATAACGTGCCGATCTTCCTGACCGACAGTACGGTGGACATTGTGGAGAGCGGCCCGGTATACACGACCGTTCGGGTCAAAGGCAGCTTCGGGGAAGTGCCGATTGAAGCGGATTGGCGCATTACCGTAGCGGCCGGATCGGCTGCGATCGATCATGAATATCGGATCACCGCCAAGTCAAGCCGATTGCTGGATACGACAGCGCTCCGCTTCCCGCTGGACGCTCAATTCGGAACGATTGCGCATGACGGTCAAACGTTGACATACGCGGACGGGCTGCAGCTTTCGGATAGCGACTTCGTGCAAGCCTATAACGCTGCGGACGATATCACCCTGACCTTGCTGACGCGGGACAACGCCAGGTTCAAGGGAGCTGTGCCCGGCGACGAATCGCTCAATCAGGGCTTCAGCTTCGACGCCCCCGCTAACGGCCCGATTGTCGTCAATGCCGCGCCGATTCAGCACCGGGCCGCGTGGAAGTGGTACGACGGCGTGTCGAGAACCTCGCACACACAACTGACGCTGAACGCCGGTCAGGTGACGTCGGCCGGGACGGAAGCGGCTGCCGCCAACCTGTTCCAGCCGCCGGCGGCGATCGTCGACCCGCAGCAATTCGTGGCTGCCGGCGTGCTTGTCAGTGATGTGGTGCCGGAAAGCTCGCAGCGTGCGGTGCAGTGGATCAAGACGTTGGAAGACGGCCCGCTGTGGGGGACTTTCGAGGCGGGCGCCATTCCCTGGAGTTTTACGACAGAAGGCGGACAGGTAACGCTATGGGAAACGGGAAGACGCCCCGGCGAGACGGAATATAATTTGTGGCATGCCCAGATGGCGATCGGCGATCCGGATTTATATCGTCTGATCGACGACAGCGCGGAATCGTGGGCGGATGTGCAAGTGTACAGGGGCGGATTCGCGGATATTTTCGGCGCCAATCGCTATCGAACGGGGAACATGTACGGTGCTGCGCAACAGTTTTTTATGAGCCAGCCCTACTACGGCGACCCTGACGGATTGTATTTAAGTTATTTGATGACCGGCAATCCGTATTATGAGGAAACGTTCCGTCAACTGATCGATTATACGGAGAAAGTCGTGGATACGAACAACACGCCGTTGGTCGTGCTATGGACGGATGAGGACTATGGAGATCCCAATTGGTCGATCGGCTCGGAATCCCGCTATTCCCTGCAGGCCCGCGCATTTCATAATGCATACAACCTTTATCATGACGCCAAATATTTGGCGGCGGCAGACAAAATTATCGACTGGATGGATCGGACGATTACGGCGGAGGGGGCCTGGTATCAATTTTACGATCAGTACGCCCAGCCGAAGGAGATGTCCGGCAAGCTGCTTATCAAGAATTACATTATGCTCTACGGATCCAGAGGGCTATTGCCCTGGATTGCCGACGACAGTCCGTTAGTGATGCGGCAAAGGGCGCAGGCGGTGCTTGTGAAGTTCTCCGACTATTTGCTTTCTGAAATTCAGGATGACGGTTGGCTCTGGGCACCGGTGTCAGATCCCGCGATAAAGGATGAGTATGGAGGACGAGCGGATATTCCGGTGCAGGAAACGATCAGCCTGGAAATATTGCTTGAGGCGTTCAAGCTGACAGGGAACGAAGCTTATTTGGATGGATTGGCGCGGATTTTCCGTTATGTGTTGGCCATTCAATTGGATGAGGGGGGCTTCCGCGAGGCTTACGGGGCGGAGGGATATGTCGACTGGCTTTCGACGCCGATCATCGGACCGAGCACGGCCCAGTATTTGCGTATATCCCCGGCGATCTACGAGTTGTTTCAGGAACATGAGGAACAACTTAGAGAGTTGGGCCACGGAGACATCGTCGATGTATTTCAACCCGCTACCACACTCGACGTTTCTACACCGGTTCACGGTTTCGATCCTGAAGAGTTCTCGGCCAAAACGTTCGCGACCGATGCGGGTCGGGCCGTCTATCTCGTCAACCACAGCGGCGCCAAGACGGGGCAATGGAGCAAGTCGGTCGATGTGCAGGTCGATGATCGGCCTGTCGTGTACGCAGGGCATCAGGTGCGCATCTCCGATCAGGGCACCCGGGTAAGCGCCGACCTGGCCCAATATCAGGCCCTGTTTTTAAGGGAAATCCCGATTCGGCTTCAAGTTCCGCAAGGTCTGGAAGTCATGACGAACACGGAGACCTACGATAGCGAACGAATTGAGCTGCACCTTGCAAGCGCCGGAACCGGAACGGTTGTGGCTGCCGTGTACGATGGCGAGTTCGGCATTGCGGACAACATCCTCTATTCCGTCTCCATCAACGGGCAACTGCAAACGATGTATCCTGCTGACGGGCAATTAACCTTTGCGCTTCCGTCCGGGGAACAGGAATGGCAGGTCGTGATCGTTCAGGAGCCGACGAAGTCCGCCGGTGCGCCGGGCAAGCCGGTGCTGTCGCATGACAACGGGCACGATACGGGCCTGTTTGACGGGAGCTATGCTGTCGCGATGAATATGTGGTGGGGAAATAACGGCCGGCAGTTCCGTCTGTACGAGAATGACGTGCTGATCGATCAGCAGGCTCTTGCGGATGCTTCGCCGACCGGGCAGGCCACGGTCACTTCCGTCACCGATAAGCCGAATGGCGTCTATCGCTATGTAGCGGAACTGTCGAATGCGTTCGGCACGACGCGCAGCGAGGAACTGGTGGTAACGGTCACCCACGCGAAGCCGGCTTTGCCCGTCCTGTCGCATGACAACTGGATGCACGGCGGCGATTATACCGTCACGATGAATCAATGGTGGGGAACAAATGGCACGACGTATCGTCTCTACGAGAACGGTGTGCTGATCGACACCCAATCGTTGCAGGACGATACGCCAAACGCGCAAACCGCTGTTACCGGGATCGGATCGCGGGCGCCGGGCACGTATGTTTACAGAGCAGAGTTGATCAATTACGCCGGCACGACGCCGAGCGGGGAGATTGTTGTGCATGTTTACGATAAGCAATAACTACTTATTGCGAAAGGATGATCAAGGATGCGCTCATTAGTTGAGAAGCTGCTGTTGGAAGGCAATGGCGTATTGCGGCTTGCGCCGGCATGGGTGCCGCGCTCTTTCTGCCGCCCGGGAAAGCGGATCAAGCTGCATCCCGACGATTATTTCGCGCTCGGGCTGGCTCGGGGCGGCATCGACGAGCGATGGTTCGCTTCGACGACGCACGCGGAGAACGGGCCCGGCACTCCGTCGGACGAAGGCATGAGTTATATCGTCTCGGCAGACGGGACCGAAAAAATCTTGCTGAAAGAGGCGGTAGACGAGCTGAAGGGCGCGATCATCGGGGATACGCTTTGGGAGAAATATAAAGGCTGGCCCATCTATTCGAAGCTGTTCGACAACCTCAATCCGCTTCCGCATCATGTTCATCATGACGATGAAGCGGCCGGGCGCGTAGGCCGGAAGGGCAAGCATGAAATGTACTTCTATCCTGCCCAACTGAATAATCACGGAGGAGAATTCCCTTATACATTTTTCGGCTTCAATCCCGGGGTGACGAAGGAACAAGTGAAAGCTGCCCTGATGAACTTTGCGAAAGGCGACAATCGGATCACGAATCTGTCGCGCGCCTATAAGCTGACCCTGGATACGGGCTTCGACGTTCCTCCGGGCATCCTTCATGCGCCGGGCAGCCTGTGCACTTATGAACCGCAGATTGCTTCCGACGTTTATGCGATGTACCAGTCGGTGCTGCATGGCGATCACGCGGTGCCGGAAGAGTTGCTGTGGAAGGATACGCCTCCCGAAGAAGTCGGAAACTATGACTACTTGATGAGCATTCTGGATTGGGACACCAATACGGACCCGGATTTCTACCGGAAATTTTTTATGGCTCCCAGACCGGTGCGCCCGGTAGAAGAGATGCAAGCGGAAGGCTGCGTGGAAGAATGGATTTGTTACAAGAGCACACAGGTTTGCGCCAAGCGTTTGACCGTTATGCCGGGTGCTGCCGTCACGATACGCGATCGCGCCGCATATGGCCTGTATATGCTGCAAGGACATGGCCGGCTTGGGGTCTGGGAGATTGAGACGCCGTCGTTAATTCGCTACGGACAGTTGACCCACGATGAATTTTTCGTGACCGGGCCCGCTGCGGCCAAGGGAGTTACGATTACGAATATATCCCGGACGGACCCTGTCGTTCTTCTTAAGCATTTCCCGGAAAATCCCGATTTGGATTAAGGCGACTGTAAGGCTGAATGATTTCGAGGAGATGATGGTTATGGGTTCCGGAAAACGACAGCTGCGAGTCGGGATGATCGGTTATGGCATGATGGGGCTCGTTCATAGCAGAGCGTACCGCGCATTGGCCTTGCATGCCGGTACGGAGACGGTGCCGGTGCTTCAAGCTCTGTGCGGGAGGGACGAGAGCAAGGTGCGGAATGCGGCGGCGGAAATGGGGTGGGCGTCCTGTGAAACAGATTGGCGCCGACTCATGGAGAGGGACGACATCGATCTTATCGATATCGGAACTCCCAATCATATGCATGCGGAAATCGCCGTTGCTGCCGCACGGGCAGGCAAACACATTTTGTGCGAGAAACCGCTTGCCATGAATCTGGAACAAGCGCACAGGGTATGGGAAGAAGCGCAGAAAGCGGGGATCGTCCACATGGTCTCCTTCAATTACCGGTATGCGCCTGCGCTCCAATATGCCAAGCAGCTCATTGCCTCGGGGCGCTTGGGACAGATCCGTCATATGCGTGCCGTGTTTTTGCAGGATTTGGCGATTGACCCGATGGCTCCGCTGGAATGGAGGTTCCATAAACCGTTCAGCGGTTCCGGCGCGCTCGGCGATTTGCTGTCCCATTCCTTCGACTTGGCTCGTTTTCTCGTAGGAGAATTCAAGCGGGTAACAGGGTATGCCGCAACCTTCATCAAGGAGCGGCCTTTGGTTCGGCAGCCGGAAGGGAATAGCGAGCCTGCGATGGGGAAGGTCGAAGTGGATGATTGTGCAGGCGTGCTTGCCGAATTCGCAAACGGGGCTACAGGCGTGTTCGAAACGACCCGGCTCGCAGGAGGGAACGGGCTTGACGGGAATCGGATCGAGATTAACGGAGACAAGGGCTCGATTCGCTGGAACATGATGCGGCTCAATGAGCTCGAGGTGTTTTTTACCGAGGATGAGCCGTCGCACTGGGGGTTCCGCACGGTAACCTCCACACGGGACAAAAAACATCCTTTTACGGAAAACTATTGGGTGTCCATCGGCTACCAGGACTTGTTTGTCAATCTGTTCACCGACTTGATGAAGGGGATTGCAAGGGGCGAGAGCTTGTCGCCGAACTTTGAAGACGGACTGCGCAACCAAAAAATATTGCATGCGGTGGAAGCGTCGGTTGCCGAGGGGCAGTGGAAGGCAGTAGACGGATAATTCGCGCAGGAGGAGATTCGAATGATCAGATTGGGCGGCGGCGGCGTTCTTGTCGGAGCCGATTCTTATGAGGCCGATCGGGGCCGTCATGACGATGACCCGTATGAAATTGTCAGAGCGCATAAACAATTCGGGTATAGCGCGGCATTCTGCCCGAAAGTTTCATTGGCCGAGCCGTCGCGGCTTAGAGCGATCCGCGAAGCGTTCGAACAAGAAGATGTCATCATCGCGGAGGTGGGAGCCTGGCGGAATCTGATTGACCGGAATCTGGAGAAAAGGCAGCACAATCTGGATTATGTAATCGAGCAGTTGGCGGTGGCCGAGGAGCTTGGCGCTGTGTGCTGCGTGGACTTTATCGGTTCCATTCTTGGCAATGAGCAGGCACAGCGTCCCGATCTGCCCTTCGACCCGCACCCGTTTAATTTATCGGAAGAAGGCTTCGAGCTGACCGTAGAGACGGTAAGGAAAATCATCGATGCGGTAAATCCGCGAAGGACCAAATTTACCCTCGAGTTTATGCAGTGGCAGCTTCCCGACAGCCCCGAGGTTTATTTGGAGTTGATTGAAGCCATTGATCGGCCGGCTTTTGCCGCCCACATGGATCCGGTAAATATTATCTTCACGCCCAGACAGTATTTTGACAATGGCTCTCTGATCAGGCATGCCTTTAAATTGTTGGGACCCTATATCGTCAGTTGCCATGCGAAGGATATCCATATGCGAAGCCAATTGGCGCTGCACCTGGATGAAGTCATTCCGGGGCAAGGAGTGCTCGATTACCGGGCGTTCTTGTCGGAAATGGATAAATTGCCGGGCGATATGCCGCTAATGCTCGAGCACCTGACAACATCCGAGGAGTACGGGCAAGCAAGAGATCATATTGTCGGAGTAGCCAGAAAATTTAAAATTCCATTATATCCCAATGTTTAGCAATTTCTTATCGGAGAAAGAGGGAGAAGCATGGCCAAGTATTCCGTTGTTCAGATTGGATTAGGCAGCAGGGGCAGGTGCCAGTTGGGGGCATTTATCGACAATTCGGATAATTTCGAAGTTGTGGGAATCTGCGATATGATGCCGGCGGGCTTGGAAAATGCGGCCAAACAATTTTCCATCGACGCAAGCCGTCTTTATACCGATGCCGAGACGATGCTCCGTACATTGAAGCCGGATATTATGGCATTCGCCACCATGCCGGATGCTCGTGTCGGACTGGTTGAATTGGCTGTTAAATATCAAGTGAAAGGATTGATGCTGGAGAAGCCGATGGCCACCTCTCTGGAGGATGCCAAGTATATAACCGAGCTATGCAATCAGAATGGAATAAAGACAGTCGTGTGTCATCAGCACAAGTACCTGAGCTCCTTCCTGAAGCTTCGCGAAATCATGGATTCGGGGGAATTGGGTGAAATCTATCAAATCGACGCTGCTTGTCAGGCGCAAGCTTCGCAGCTTGGAACCCACTATATCGATTATATTCTTTGGGCAAACGGCAACTGCAAGGCATTAAGCGTTGTCGGGCATGCTCACGGCAGTTTTTTCCTGGAGGACCATCACCCGTCTCCCGATTTTGTCCTGGGTGAAATTGCTTTCGAAAATGGGATCAGATCCTACTTCGATTGCGGCTACTATGCCAAGCCAAAAACAGAGCATAATGTGGGCGAGGCGGCGTATTGGACGGACGACCGCTTGACGGTATACGGAACAACCGGATATGCGTGGGCTGAATGCAATGGCCGATGGTCCGCTTTTACTTCGCGCACCGGCGGTCAGGTCATTGCGGGCAGCACTGCGGATTGGTCCGAAGAGCAAATTCCCGCACAATCCAGGTACACACGGGATTTTGCTCTTTGGATGGAAGACGATTCGAAGGTTCACTCCAGCAATATCAATACGGCTTATCACGGATATGAAATACTGGAATTGATTTACATGAGCGCCCTGGAGAGAACACGAATGGATTTGCCCGTTGCGTTTCCGTTGAAGTACGATGCGATCACCGAGCTGAAACAAAGCTTGAAGCCGGTAACCCATCGGAAGTTTAGGTAGCCTTGCCCACAGCGAATCGCTAAAGGCATGTTGGCGCAGCGGAATACAAATGGCGAACCCCCTTGGCCGGAACCCGATTTGCGGGGCCAAGGGGGTTCGCTTTCTGATGTGCGCCTGGCATGGGCGATGACCAGTATAACGATCCATAAATAATGCAACTATATTCCCAAAAAAGTTTGTGGTGTAATGTTCATAGAACATTTCGACCGGAGAGCTATCATGCCCTTCAAATCCAAGAAAGCCGACAAAACCCGGTTACAGCATCCCAGCGACTGCGAACGTTGTCCCTAAGCCGACAAAACCCGGTTGCAGAGTATAAATAACGTTACTTCAGGATCGTTCTACTAGCGGTGAAAGTCCGCTACAGGATTGTCAGTAGGAACTGTTAGCTGAAGGCAAGGGTGTCGGTCGCGAGGCCGAATTGGCAAACCCTAGGTTTTGACGAGCAGAAATTATATAGAAGGCATGCGAATCTTTCATAATTCTTTCATAGCCCTATGATATACTAACGAAAATTCGTGCGAGATTCCGAGGAAACAGATAAATAAGCCCCAGTGCGGGATAGACGGAGAGGATGAAGTTCATGGTTAGAAGATTGGGCTGGAAAAGACTGTTGCTGGCAGTGGGTATCGCATGTTTCGCGTGGTTCTTACAAGGGCTCGCTGGTGGATCCCATGTGGCGAATGCGTCAGTTACCGACTTTGTTTACGCAGAGGTATCCGGCAATGCCGTCATTCAAGGTTATCTCGGATCAGACACAGACATTGTTATCCCTGATACACTGGGGGGATATCCAGTGAGAAGAATCGGGAATAACGCATTTCAATCAGCGGGGCTAATAAAAGTTACGTTGAATGAAGGTCTGACGAGTATCGGAGATCATGCATTTGCAGGCAATAACCTGACAGAACTTGAGATCCCAGCCAGTGTAACGAATGTCGGACCTTATGCATTTAAGGATAATAAACTGACAACCCTTACGTTGAATGAGGGCCTGGGAAGTATTGAACTGTTTGCATTCCATAATAATGAGCTTGTAGAACTTGAGATACCAGCCAGCGTAGCGAAAGTCGGAGCCAATGCATTTCAGGATAATAAACTGACAACCCTTACGTTAAATGAAGGTTTGGAGATTATCGAATATGCGGCATTTGAAGGGGATTTCCTTACAGACCTTGGAAACGTCATTACGGAACTCGAGATTCCAGCAAGTGTAACGAGTATCGGCGACAATGCATTTCGTTCCAACAATCTAACAACAGTCACCTTGAATGAAGGCCTGAAGCATATTGGAGACAATGCATTTAATAGGAACAGATTAACAGAAATTGTGATTCCGTCCAGTGTGGAAATCATCGGAAATCAAGCGTTTGAATATAATGGGCTAACAAAAGTTACGTTGAATGAGGGACTCGTCATTATCAGACGCGATGCATTCCACGGTAATGCCCTGACAGAAATTGAGATCCCGTCCAGTGTGACAAGTATTGAAAGTGAAGCATTTATGACGAATGATCTGACAAGCGTTTCACTTCATTCAGGCTTGGAAAGCATTGAAGATAGAGCATTCGCAGATAATGATCTGACAGAAATTGAGATTCCGCCCAGTGTGAACAGTGTTGGGGCGTGGGCATTTTATCGTAATGATCTTGCGTTTGCTGCCATTCCTTCAAGTGTGAATACGATAGATGATGAAGCCTTCGGGTTAAATCGTCCTGAATTTACGATCATCGGACGGACCGGCACAACAGCGCAAACCTATGCAACCAACAACACCATTCCTTTCCAGGAAATCGCAACTTTACTCGATATTCAGTTTGCCCCGGACGGTCAGGATTGGGCGCAGGAAGCCAAGACGACTGTGACAGGCGACACCTATGGCGTTTTCCATCTGCAGTATGTGTGGTCGAACGACGAGGCAACACCTGCCCCGGGTGCGGGATGGGTTCCCTTTGAAAGTGGCGACGAGATTGAACAGCTCGCCGCAGGCGAATGGTTCCTGCATGTTCACGGATCGCTGCTGGATGTAGAAGGTGACAAGCATTCCGAGAAGTTTCAAGTGCGCAGAACGCCGTCCACCTCAGACTCGGATGAAAAATCCGGCAACGCCAGGCTGAAGGAACTGATCGTCTCGGCAGGGACGCTCACTCCGGTATTCTCCGGGGGTGTGACGCAATATACGCTGCGCATCGATCCTGAGGTACAGAGCATCACAGTGACCTTGCTGCCGGAAGATGGCTTTGCCACGACGTCGCTGGACGGACAAGCCCTCGGGTCCGGCAGGGTGAAGGCTGACATCTTGTTGGAACCGGACGTACGCCAACTGGACATCCTCGTTACCGCGGAAGATGCGACGAAACGAACATACCAAGTTGTGATTGAAAGAGACGATAAAGATGCAGATGAAGCGAAAGAACCTCCAACAGAAGCGGCGTGCTCCGAGCAATCCCCGTTCACCGACATCGCCGGTCACTGGGGAGAAGATTTCATCATCGAAGCGGGCTGTCAGGCCATCGTTCAAGGCTACCCGGACGGCAGTTTCGGAACGGATCGACTCGTTACCCGCGCGGAGTTCACCGCGATGTTGGCAGGGCTCTTTCCGTGGGAAGGCGATGCGACAGCACTTGCGTTCAGCGATCTGACTGGGAAAGAACATTGGGCGAAACAAGCGATTGCGCAAGCGGCGTCGGCCGGCGTCGTATCCGGTTATCCGGATGGCAGCTTCGGGCCGGAAGCGACCATTACCCGGGCCGAGATGTCCGTCATGATCGCCAATGCGCTGGGCTTGCCAACGGATGTCTATGCAACGACGGCGTTCGCCGATGATGCAGACATCCCGGCCTGGGCGAAGAACGCCGTGGAGTCGATTCGCCGGCTGGGCATTGTCATCGGCCGCGGCGACAACAGCTTCGTACCGGACGGAGCAGCCACCCGTGCGGAAGCAGCATTAATGCTGCTTCGCATAGGTGAAAAGAGTATCCTGCCCCGGTAAAGACCATTAAACGCAAAATGATACCCTCTGGCCCCAAATCCTGTGACGCGGGCCAGGGGGTATCGCTTGCAGATATGCCGTCCAGACCGCACTGACTTCGCCGAGCGTCACCTTTTGGTATGATATTTTGGCAATCTTCTCTTGGCTGTTCTTGTCACTTGCTTACATATTTTCCTCTGAACTCTGCGGGCGTAATGCCATGCGACTTCTTGAAGAGCGTAAAGAAATAGGTGCTGTTCACGTAGCCTACATGCTCGGAAATTTCCGCGATCGACATCGAGGTTGTGAGGAGCAGGTGCGTAGCCTGCTCCATTCGGGTTCTGCTGATGAAGTCTGCGATGGAGGAATGGGTATCCTTCTTGAACAACCGCCTCAGATGCGAACTGGATAGATGGACGCGATCGGCGATGGACTCCAGAGAGAGATTGACGTCGCGGTAATCCTGCTTGATCATCTCGATAATTTCCTGTACCAGCCGTTCGTTTTTCGATGCTTTCTTCAGCTCAAGCTGGGATTCGATATTGTTGAATAAATCATAAAATAGGTTCATTAATTCTTCGACGGATTCTGTATGGTTAATGTTGGCAATGAACGCATTGAATTGAAACGGGATTGCCAGCTCGTTGGATTTCTCCAGCAATTGAATCGTGTTGTTCAACTCGATCGTGAGCGCCAGAACGGCTTGAGAGAAGTAATGATAATGAGCATGATTCAGATTTTCGATCATTTCGGACAAGAGCGTTTTGGCCGCCCCGAATTTCCCCACCATGATCAAGTCCGTTAGCTGCTTTTGCCGGGCCGTCGGGAAGTCCGCAGGACCTGCAAGTTTTTTGGCAGCTTCTTCGCGCGCGAGAATGATGCAGCCCGGCCCCTTGAAAAATTTATTCGCAATACTTTCCCTTGCAGTCTGGTAGATTGACGCGGCGTCGGCAACCGTATGTCCGGATTCGCCTATGCACACGCTGATCGATAGTTTAAGATCCTTGCGGACGGCCTGCTGGATTTCCTTGATGAGGGAATCGAGCCGTGTCTGCAGTTCGGAAGTTTGATTGAACAGGACGCATACGCAGCCCATATCCATCTGCACAGACTCGGCGCCAACGACCTGTCCGATCATTTCTTCGGCAATATTTTGAATGCAATACGTGAACAGGGAGCGATCCCGCATGGAATACTGATTGCTGAACGCGGTGTAATGATCGATTTGCAGCAACAGCATCGTGTAGGGCTGGTCGAAGCGGACCTTGAGCTGCATGGCCGCCCGCAGTTGCAAAACTTGAGATTCCGCAAAATGGGATGGAAAAACGAGCAGCGCATACAGTTTGTTCTGTTTCTCCACCATGTAATTGGATTTGTATCTGACCTCCAGATCGACGAGCTTGCTCTGGATTACACTGTACGGCGCATACAGCTTCCTGGTGACGATCAGACAGACCGGAATTCCGCAGATGACAAGCGAGATATAAATGGCAAGAATGATGGCCTTCAGGCTGGAGAAGCTGTCAAGAATGGTCGAATAGGGCGTCAGCAAGACAAAGCTCCACCCGGTTTCGGGGGAAAAAGTATAAGTGACCAACTGCTTCTCGCCATGGACGCTAGATGAAAAATAGCCATTTTTCACTTGTTGATTCAAAATGCGCGCAATGACGGGGTCTTCTTTCAGGTCTGAGAGCACGGGAGCATAGGTGGTCTGATTCATGACAACGCCGTTTGCATCCATAATCAGGATCGTGTCGTCCAGGCGATTTCCGAGGGATTTATAAGTGTTCTCCAGCCATTTCGCAGAGATATTAATCATAATGGAATTCGTGAGCATCAGATCCGGGCTTCTGGATGAGGTAAGCAAGAAAGAATAGACAAGCTCGCCTTCCGCAGTAATCCGTGGAAACGGAGTGAAGCGGGATGCCTCGTTGGATTGAACCGTCTTCAAGTAGTTGGAATCAAAAAAATGATCCACTTGTTCGAAGCCGGAACCGTTGATTTTACTTGAAAAGCTCACGTTGCCGGTTTTGGCGCTGTATATATAGACAGAGTCGATGAACAACGTCGATTTTACATAGTTGTACAGGCTGCCCAGTGAAATAATGGTGTCCATATCGTTGTAATCCAGCGCATAGAGCAACTGATTGATCGTGCTGTTAAAAAATAATTGCTCGGCGACCGTGTTGGCGGATTCCTGCATGAATTCGATACTGTAGCTTGTTTGGGATAATGTTTTGAGAGAGTGGGAGGACACGGACTTCACAAGCGAGCTCTGGAAGCTGAAGTATAAAGGAATGAAAAGCAGTGTCAGCGACACAATAAAAAAAGCCAGACACGTGACTAGCAGGAGTTTGAAATAGGGCGTTTTCTTTTGTCTGGATTTGAATCGCATGTTTTTTCCCCCGTGGCGGTTGCTGCTGAGGCTATTATAAGGCGGTCTATTATTCATGTAAACTTAATGAACGGATTTTTAAGAGTGTGCCACAAATCAAAGGGCGCATACTTGATAAATACATAGAGATAGCCATCAATTGAAGTGTAACTGCAATATGCTCCTTGCTATGATGAACGCAAGCGCCGACACCGGGTCTGTGGTTCAAGGCGCCATATCATTGCGGAGGTGTTGTGGAAATGAAAGGAATGGGAAGCGGCAAGCGGACATACATAATCATGCTCGCGCTCATGATGATATTGAGCTCGTTTCCGGGCATGGCGGCCGCCGATGAGGATACGCCCTACTTGGAATACTGGGTGTCCCCTGACGGGGATGATCTGAATGCGGGCAGCGAGTCCGGTCCGTTCAAGACGATCGAGAAGGCAAGAGATACGGTAAGAGATCAGCTCAGCGGCATGACAGGGGACATTGTAGTTTATTTGAAGGATGGAACCTATTCGATAGACGATACCTTGCAATTCGGTCCGGAGGATTCGGGCGTCGGCAATTACCGCGTTCGATACGAAGCGGCGCCGGGCGCCGAGCCGATCTTGTCGGGCGGCAAACAGGTGGAGGGCTGGACGCTGTTCGACCCGAGCCTCGGCATCTATAAAGCGGCTGTGCCTGCGGGAGCCGAAGGCGCAAGGCAGTTCTATGTGGACGGCGAACGGGCGACGCGCGCGAAGAGCGAGGAAAGTCCTGCGGATTGGCAATGGTCGGGGTCGGACGGATTCCTGAGCGAGGCGCACGCGACTGCGACCGCGAACGAGTGGGTTACGGTCGATCTTGGCGAAGTCAAGCCTGATGTGTCCAGAGTCAGGCTGTATCCGTCTTCGGTCAAGACGGTCGATAACAAAGCAGCGGGCTTTCCGGTTGACTTTACAATTGAAACGTCGCTGGATGGCGATAACTTTACCGCTGTCAAATCGGTTGTCGGAGAAGCGGCGCCCGATTTGCAGACCGAGCGCGTATATGACTTCGCCAATCAGGCGGCGCGCTATGTGAAGATTAACGTAACCAAGCTGGGAGAAGCCAATCGGCTGGAAGCGGGCCAGCATCGCCTTATCCTGTCCGAGGTGATTGTCGGCAGCGGGGGGGACGTGTATACGCCCGACCTGGATTTGGTTGAACGGACGGATTTCAGCGTGAATGCAGCATTGCACAAGCCCGCTTATATTCAGGATCAGATTTTGCCCGATGACTGGAAGGCGCTTTACATGACGGACGGCGATCCGAATACCCCCATTTCAACGGCAAGCAACCCCGATCCTGCCGTAGAGAGAATCGTGTCGATTGAGCTCAGCAGCGAATCGGCAGTGCCCGTCTCCGCGATCCGATTGTGGGCGCGGATGGATGGAAGCAATCCTCTGCATGCGCCGATCGATTTCGTAATTGAGAAAAGCAATGACAACGCAAACTGGACGTTTGTGAGGGAAGTTGCAGACGCTCAGTGGACGGAGCCGACGCTGACGGTAAATTTTGCGCCAACCGAGGCGAAGTATATTCGTCTGAGAACAAGTAAACTGGGTTATGGAGAGCTGTGCGGGTGCGGTGACGGTGTAACCTATTACATGCTGCAATTGACCGACTTTGCCGTATATGGCACGGCTAATCTGGCCAGACACGCTCCCGTTGATGCGCCGAACTCATGGGAATACCCGGAAGCGTCATTATCCAAAGATAAAATTACCGACGGCATTCTGAATGGCTCGCAAGGATATTTTACTTCCATTCTTAACGATACGCCGTTCAGGTCTGACGCCAAGGTTACCATTGACCTGGGCGCTTCGCAAGAAGTAGGAGGAGTAAGACTATATCCGGTCTTTAACGCGCAATTTGTAAATATTCACTATCCGGAAGAAATCGTGATCCAAACTTCGCTGAACGGCATCGATTATCAGGATGCGTTGAGATTAAGCCAAACGCCGGAAAGCCATGGCGCCGCGCAGGAGTTTATTTTCGAACAGCCGGTTGAAGGCCGATACATTCGGATCATTCCGCAGAAAACGAGAAATGGCGAACCATGGGGCGGATATATCAACTATGGCTTCCAGCTTGTAGAGGCGGAAGTGCTGCCGGCGGCGACAGGGGCAACTTTGCCGGCTCCCGCAGGCATCGTTACTGCAGCAGGGGCTCATTTTATAGGTGAAACGTATTCCTTCAATCAAGCCGTCACCTCGTCTTCTTCGTCAGGAAATGCAAGCAACGGACCGGCAAAGCTGACGGACGGCGTCATGTTCAGCAAGGCGGACAAGTCGGGATTCCAGGTGCCGGCAAGCTATAACCTGCAAAATTGGCACAATGTCGATAATATTGAGGTTCATATTTTGCGTTGGTGGTACCATAACATCATCAGGGCTGAACGTGTGAGCGCAGATGGCACCAATCTCGTATTGGACCCGATTTATTGGTCGCGCACGACGGCAACGAGCGATCGGCCAACCTGGATCGAGAATGCCTACGAACTTCTGGATCAAGAAGGGGAATGGTATCTGGATCGCCAGGGGACGGTTGATCACAGCGGTGTTGCCGCTCTGTATTACAAGCCCAAAGCGGGAGAGAATATCTCGAACCTGTCTGCGGTTCTGCCGGCTGCAGAGAAGATGCTGGTTGTGCAAGGAACGCTGGATTCGCCCGTACAAAATTTGACCTTCAGCGGTCTGACGTTCGACTATGCGGGTTGGAGCGGGCCGAATACGCATAGCTATGCGGATGCGCAGGCGGGTACTCGTGTCGAACCGAACATGGATTACTTTGTTTCGGTGCCTTCTGCGGTTGAGATCAGCTACAGCCACAATCTTGTTGTGGAGGGAAATACCTTCAGGAATCTGGGCGCCGGCGGTCTGCGTTTGTGGCGGGCAAGCAGCGACAATCAAGTGATCGGCAATGTATTTCACGATATTTCCTCGGGCGGCATCTTCATCGGCAGCAATGAAGACCATCATGCTTATGTGGATGATGCCAGAGATATTGTGAAAAACAACACCGTCAGCAATAACTACATTACGAGAACGGGCGTGGATTACCTGGATTCCGTGGCCATCTTCATTGGTTTTACGGAGAACACGGCTATTGCCCATAACGAGATTCATGCCGTTCCCTACACCGCAATTTCCATGGGTTGGGGCTGGGGCCGTCTGGATGTAGGGGGAGAGGATGGATACACGACTCCGACAAGCGCCAAGAATAATCGGATCGAAGACAATCTGATCTATGACACGGGCAAAATGATCCATGACGGAGGATTAATTTATAATCTTGGTTCGCAACCCGGCACCGTGATTTCCGGAAACTATGTCCGTGGGTATAATGAAGGCCAGAACGACCTGGACTTCGGCATTTATCTGGATTCGGGATCCGCCTACATGGATGTGAAAGACAATGTGGTCGGCGGCCCCGTCTATTGGTGGACTTCCATCTGGGCCTCCAACATTCACAACAATCATATCCATGACAATTATTACAGTGTCAATAAGAGCAGGGATTACGGTTACGACAACTTGATCGAGAATAATACGTACGTTCCGGATGGAGACTTCGCGTCCGTTCCGGAAGCGGCGGCGATTATCGCCAGTGCCGGCTTGGAACCGGGCTATGCGCATATCTCCGATAATGTTCCGCCAAGGACAGTGGCCGGGCACCAATTACAGTTGGAGCTGTACCCGGACTCGCCGGCTTACTATATGAAGAAGAGCGATCATGGCTTGCTGAACTTCTCGATCTTGGACGAGGAGAGCAGCATATCGATTTTACCGCTCTCGCAAACGGTAAAAGCCTTTGTATATGAAGATACGGACCTGACGGCGCTTACGCCTGTATTTACGCTTGAGGAAGGCTATTCCGTCGTGGATTATAATGGCGGTCCGGTGGATTTTTCTCAGGGAGCGGTCGCTTTCACCCTTACTAATGGAAGCAAGTCCTATGTGTGGACGATTGCCGTGAAGGGCATGAACAGCGCAACGGGGCCGATTACTGCGCCGGAGGTGGCGTTGGATGATGCGATTCTGGATGCTTCGGGCTGGAGCGCGTCTGTAACGGTGTTGAATCCGCCTGATCCCGGTATTTCTGTTAATGGAAACAGTGGATATACGGGGGCGAAGTATGGCGATGTTGTGCTTGCTTTCGATATGGAATCGCAATTGACGATGGATGGGCCTGACTGGCTTGGATTTACGCTGCGAGACCAGGACCCCTATTCCATGTTTGTGGATACGTCTACCAAAAGCTATGCCATCCTGGTCAATCACGACAGTTGGGAATTGCAGAAGTGGACGAACGGCGTTCGGGAAATGCTCATCGGCACCATTCCGGGGTATACGCCGAGATTTGGAAACGTGGAAAATACGCAATATTCTCCGAATGAGCGCCATAGCATTCGTGCCGGCGCCATCAATGTGGATCAAGGCGTACGGATTTTCCTTTACGCAGATGGGGTCAAGGTGTTCGATGTGATCGACAACGATAATCCGATCACGGAGGAAGGATTCTTCAGCGTCTATGGCATAACGCATGCGGTTAACCTGTATCCGTACAGCAATATTCAGCAGCCGGAAAACCCGGGTGACACGGGCGACACAGGCGATACAGGCGACACAGGTGATACAGGCGATACAGGCGATACAGGCAACACGGGTGACACAGGCGATACGGGCAACACGGGCGGCAGCGGGTCTTCCGTAGTGACGCCCGATCCCGATCCTGCCAAGCTGACGATCACGAATGCAGCGGATTACTTGAAGGGGCATGTGACGAATTCGGGCGGTCAATCCAAGCTTGCGATGGAGCTTGGCGACAGCGGCGCTTCCCAGGCCACATTCACGTTCCCTTCCGAACTGCTTGCGCTTGCATCCGCTCAGGGCGTCGACGCGATTCAGGTCGAGACCGCGAAGGCCGGCCTGCATATTCCGCTCTCTGCACTGCGTGCGGCAATCGGAGACCAGGCGCAAGAGGTGACGCTTGCATTGTCTGCGGCTGACGGTTCGAGCTTGACCGCAGCGCAGCGTCAATCCATGGTCAACGGTCAGATCATCCACATTCAACTCGAGGCAGACGGTGAGCCGATCTCTTCCGTCCACCCATCCGTGCGCATAACGTTGCCGGTGAATGGAACGGATGTTGACGAGACATATGTCACCGTGTTCCAACTGCTGGAGGATGGTTCAACAGTCAATCTCGGCGGATATTGCCATGACGGCCAAATCAGCTTTACCGCGTCAACCATCGGTTCGTACATGGTTGTCAACAATCAAGTAGCATTTCAGGATGTTGAGCAGCAGCATTGGGCAGCGAAGTATATCTCGTCCATGGCTGCCAAGGGGATTATTCTGGGAATGGGCGACGAGCGCTTCAGTCCTGCAAGCAATGTCACGCGCGGTCAGATGGCCGTACTGCTGGCGCGTATCCTCGATCTGAAATCGTCGGGACAGCATCAATTTGCAGACGTATCGGCAACAAGCTGGTATGGCGAAGCCGTTCTGGCGCTGGCTGACGCGGGCATTGTCCAAGGCGCCGACGGCAAGTTCAACCCTGCGGCGGAGATTTCCCGTCAGGATCTTGCGGTTATGCTGTCGCAGGCGCTTGCATATGCGGGGATTCAACCTGCGGGGCAAGCTTCGGCAGCCTATAAGGATCAGGACAGGATTGCCGGGTATGCCGCAACTGCGGTCGAACAGATGGCGAAGGCCGGGCTGATGATCGGGACGGGCGATCAGCGCTTTAATCCGACCGCGCATGCCACCCGCGCAGAGATTGCCAAAGTTGTCTATCTCTTTTATCAATTGCTTTGATTCCTTATGGAAGGCATGAGAAAGGCAGGCAGCCCATTGGATATCCAAGCATTCAGAGATCCCGGCAAATCGTATAGACCGTCCCCGTTCTGGTCCTGGAACGACGCTCTTGTCGAGGAAGAGCTGCTAAGGCAAGTGCAAGAGATGAAGAAGCAAGGCTTCGGCGGATACTTCATGCATTCGCGGGTCGGCCTCAAAACCCCGTATCTCTCGGATGAATGGATCGAGCGGATCAAGGCCGTCCTCGACGAGGGCAAGAAGCTGGGCATGGAGACTTGGTTATATGACGAAGACAAATGGCCCAGCGGCGCGGCAGGCGGGATCATTACGGCCGACAACGAGGAATTCAGAGCGAAATATGTATTGGAAATCGCAATTGAAGCGGCTGAAGTCGAGCGTTATTTGGCGGATCGGGATGTCCTCGGCGTATTTGAAATACGCATGAACAGCAAGGGGCCGGAAGGCTACGAACGGATCGTTGAGCCCGGGGATGCCATAGAGCGGCGTTCGCCTGATGTGCGATGGACAGCGTTCAAGATGATGAGCCAGGCGCCCAGCGCCTGGTATAACAATGCGACTTATGCGGACTTGCTCGATCCCGCCGCCGTGGGGAAGTTCATGTCGGTTACGCACGAATATTACAAAGAACATTTGGGCAATGCGTTTGGAGAATATGTTGCAGGCATTTTTACGGATGAACCCCAGTTTATCGGTACGGCATTGAACACGCTGCCGTGGACTGCCGGATTCAAGTCCTATTTCGAAACGGTGGAAGGTTATGATCTTGTCGATTTTCTGCCAAGTCTGTTCTGCGATTGCGGCGATTATCATGCCATAAGGTACGCCTACTTCAGAGCGATCGCCAGAAGATTCGTTGAAACTTACTCCAAGCCGGTATATGAGTTTTGCGAGAACAACAATCTCCAATATACGGGCCATTATTTTGAAGAAGATACGATGTACAGGCAGGCTACGAGCGTTGGTGCCGTTATGCCGCACTATGAATACATGCATATTCCCGGCATCGACCATCTTTGCCGTCAGTTGACGATACCTACTGATTCGGCGGACGATCATCATTCAGAACAGACGCCGACGCCGCTGACGATGAAACAAGTGTCCAGCGCAGCGCATCAATTCGGCCGCAAACGGATTTTGTGCGAAATATTCGGAGTCAGCGGCCACAGCATGTCATTCGAAGATCAGAAGTGGTTGGCGGACTATAACTTTGTTCTCGGCATTACTTTCTTGTGCCAGCACCTCGTGTTGTATTCGATGGTTGGCGAGAGGAAGAGGGACTATCCCCCGACGATCAGCTATCATCAGCCCTACTGGGAGCATTATCATCTCATGAACGATTATTTTGCCAGAGCGTCGTGGGTATGCTCGCAGGGGCATTTTGTCGCGGACACGCTTGTTCTTCATCCGATCGGTTCGTTGTGGGCGACATATGCGAGATCGCATCGATTCGATGTCGGACATTATGATCGGCAGCTCATTGAACTGACGCTCAATCTCCTTTCTTGCCAAGTGGGCTTTGATTTCGGCGACGAGATGATCATGGAGAATAACGCTTCTGTCCGCACGGAAGATGGGGAAGCGTTATTAACGATCGCAAGCGGGGGGAAATACAAGGTTGTCATCGTACCCCCTTCGCTCACATGGTCGACGAACACGGTGAACTTGTTGCAGCGTTTTGCGGACAAGCGCGGGAAGATCCTGTTTGTCGGCGAGAAGCCCAGGCTGGTAGACGGCAAAGCGGGCTCCGGCGAGTGGGAGTTGCTCTTGCAACAATCGAATAGCCATGAGGTTGACAATACTTATGGCGAGCTTAAATCATGGTTGTCCGGGCTGCTTGCCGACGAAGTCGTCATAACCGGGGCGGACGGCAAGGAAACCAAAGATATTTACGTTCACGCCAGGCGAGATCGGCACGAGTATTATTATTTCCTTGCCAATACGAGCAGGGAAACAGCATCGAATATTCGGATTGCCTTGCCTGTGCAAGGGCAACTGAAGCAACTGGATTTGCACACCGGTGAGATCCGGGATATGAATGCCAGCACAACGCAAGCCGGAATGGAAGTAGAAACGATGGTTTATCCGTGCGGAAGCATTGCCTGTTATGTAGACACTTCCGCTGATGCGCCCGAAGCAGAGCAGCAGATGCCGGTGTTCGAATCCGAGATTCGCCTGCCTTCGACCTGGCAGTTCAAGAGATTGCACCCCAATGGCTTGACGCTCGATTACTGCCGCTATTCCGTTAACCAAGGCGAATGGAGCGAAGTGCTTCCGGTTTGGAAAATCAGAAAAAAAATGTGGCACGATGCCGGGCTTGGCGATTATGACGGCGTTCAACCATGGGTCATGGAGCGAGCCGGCATTCAAGCAACGAGCAGCAGCAACCTGAGGCTGAGCTTCGCGTTTCAATGCGCAACCAAGAGCGAGGCTATTCAAGTCGTGATTGAGCAAGCGTACAATTGGACGCTTAAGGTGAATGGCAACACGGTAAGCACGGTTACGAAAGAGCACTGCTGGGACAAGCAGTTCGGCTTGATTAACATTGCACGGCATGTTGTTCAGGGCGGTAACCGGATAGAGCTTGAATGTGCTTATCGGCATGGGATCGAGATTGAAGACATTTATCTTGTCGGAGAATTCGGCGTTCGGTCAACAGGGAGCCAGGCGTATGCTTTGACGGATGAACCCGATGAACTGGAAGACGGGAGTTGGGTGAACCAAGGCTACCCCTTTTACTCGGGCAACATGGTCTATCGCAGCTTCATCAAGGCGGAGCCGGCGGATCGCCGCAGGTATTTCTTGCGGTTGAACAATCCCAGAGGGACCTTGTACCGGATTAAAGTGAATCATCATGAGGCCATCGCTTTGATCTCCCAACCATGGGAGGCAGATATTACGGATTACTGCGTGAACGATGCGAATCTTGTGGAAATTGAAGTCGCAGGCTCCTTGCGCAATACTTTCGGCCCGCTGCACCATAAGCAGTTTAATCCGGCTTGGTGCGGTCCGGAAGCCTTCGCGGGGGAGCAAAGCTGGGTCGATCATTATCAATTGGAGGATTACGGCTTGATCGACGGTGTGTCTTTCATAGTGAGAACGGAGATGGGATGAATTGAAGACCGTCATGGAGCTGAAACAACACTACTTCACCGCGAAGGAGCATGTTTTCATCGCATCCGGTGAATTATCCGCATCGGGATTTGTGTATGACAGCGGTGTTCACGCGCTGCGTATACGCAATGCCCGGGGAGAATTGATCATCCTGCCCTTCAAGGGACAGCAAATCTGGCGGGCGACCTTCGACGGCCATGAACTGACCATGAAGTCGATGTTCGACACGCCGCCTGCAACGGAAGATTTCGGCGCGTCCTATGGGTGCTTCATGCTTCATTGCGGCATGACGGCGATGGGCAATCCTTCGCCTGCGGACACCCATCCCCAGCATGGGGAATTGCCGGCCATCCCTTACGATACGGCCTGTGTGGCGATTGGCGAGGATGAAGGCGGACGCTACATCGAGGTTGGAGGAGAGGCCTATTACCGCAGAGCATTCGAGGCGGGCTACATCGCCAATCCGCAAATTCGTCTCTATGAAGATCGAACGTTGTTTGACATCTGCATGACGGTGACCAACAAGCGCAGCGAGCCGCTGTCGTATGCCTACTTGTGTCATGTGAACTTCCGCCCTATCGAAGGGGCCGAACTATACGACACCGGTCATGGCATCGTGGTGCACCGGGATGTGCCGGATACGCTGGCGCCGGACAAAGCGGCTGCATTGCTGGCGTATATGGAAGCGTTGGAGCGAGAACCGCGGCGGATGTATCGCGTGGATGCCGCAACCCAGATCTATGAGCCGGAAATCGTGTTTACGATAAAATACGACCCGGACGAGCAGGGCTGGGCGCATTGCATGCAGCTTGCGCCGGAAGGCGATGGACACTATGTGGCATTCCGTCCGGATGAAGCGCCATATGGCCTCCGCTGGATTGCGCGCACGGGCAGCGAAGACGCCATGGGCATGGCGCTGCCCGCGACGGCGGAACACAAGGGGCTGCACGATTGCCAATCCCGTGGACAGATGAGAATATTGCCGCCCCATGCAGCCGTCGCTTTCCATGTGAAGGCTGGCTATCTCGACCGATTCCAGGCACAAACTATGAGGAGGAACATGAAATGAGCAAAGTTGCGATTCCGTTGGAAGAATACAAGCAGCGGGTGCAAAGCGCGGCCGCCAAGGCGCGTGAATGGGGACTGGATGTGCTGGTGATTAACGGTTCTGAGGCGGACTATGCCAACACCCGTTATTTCAGCAACTTCTGGCCGGTGTTCGAGCGTTGCGGCGTCGCCATCTCTGCTGATGGTCGCTGTGCGATGATGGTCGGCCCGGAAAGTGAGTTGTTCGCAGCGGATTTCGGCGTAATCGAGCATGTATTTGTGTTGCATGAGTACCGGGAATCGGCCAACCCGGCCTATCCGGAGCTGAAGCCGCAGAAGTACAACGATGTGTTTCGGCACATCGGCGTTCACGGGGACAACATTCGTATCGGTGTTGCCGCCTGGCTGGACACCAATGTGGTGATGATGGAGGGCTTGAAGGAAGCCTATCCGAAGGCGGAGATTGTGCGGGCGGATGAAATTATGGTCCAGCTTCGTTCGGTGAAATCGGACAACGAAATCGCTTGTCTGAAGGAAGCGGCCCGGATTACCCAGATCGCCACCGATCGGGTGATTCAAGCCATTCGGCCGGGCATGACCGAGCTGCAACTGGTTGGTGTTGCACAGAATGCGATCTATGAGAACGGTGCGGAATACGAAGGGTTGCCGATGTACTGCTTCTGTCAGAAAAGCACCAAGCATGCAATTTCCCGTTCCTCTTATCAACAAATTCAAATGGGCGACATCGTGCAACTGAACCTGTCCGCCAAAATTTGCGGCTATTCCCCCAGCATCGGCATGCCGCTAAGCATGGGCAAGCTGTCGGGCGAGAAGAAGGAACTAGTGCATTTCGGCTTGGACGCCCATCGGTGGACGGAGCGGCAATTAAAGGCCGGTGTGAAATCCGGGGATGTGGCGCAAGGATTTATAGCCTATTTCAAACAGAACGGTTACGGAGACAACTTCCTGTACGGTCCTTGTCATGGGCTGGGCTTGATCGAGGTGGAAGCGCCGTGGATGGAAACGTCATCGGATTACATCTTGCAGAAGAATATGACGTTCCAAATTGACACCTTTGTCATGGGCAGCGACTTCGGCTTGCGCTGGGAGAAGCCGATCGCCATTACCGACATGGGGGTGGAGCTATTGGGACAGCCCATCGGAACGATCCATGAACTGGAATTTTGAGGAGTGAGCGTATGCCGGTCTATGTGGTAATCGGAGTCGATGTGGAGACGGATGTGGGCAGTTTTACTCCTTTTTATGAAGGCGTGCAGAAAGGCGTGCCGATCTTGCTGGATATGTTTGCGGGGCAGGGGGTAAGCGGTACTTTTTACTTTACAGGAGATAGCGCCGTAGCCAATCCAGCGATTATTCGCAGGGTGGCCGAGAGTGCCAATGAGGTGGGCTGTCACTCCCTGTTTCATGAGACGGTCGGGGATGAATTGTTTCCGATTCCCGGGGTGAAGCCGCTGTTGCCCCATGAGGTGAAGCCGCGGTTGAAGCTGGCAACGGAGTGGATCGAGAAACAGGCTGGTGTACGTCCGGTATCGTTCCGTTGTCCCCGGTTATGGGGATCCACGACGGTGACGAATGCGCTGGAGGCTTTGGGCTATGTGTCTGACGCCAGCTATCCGATGTACTATTACCGTGAGCAGTTCGCCCCGTATCACCCATCGGAAGCGGACTGGACGAAGCCGGGCGCCCTGCGTTTGCTGGAAATCCCCAACTTTGCGGATATGACGATGGAAAGCCAGGATACGCCGCTGGAGCGTGATCGCGATCAATGGCCGCTGTTTCGGACGAAGGGCGCAGCCTATACGATGGACAAGATCAAGAGATTTGTGGATTTTGCCAAGGAGAAGTCCGTACCGCCTGTGGTGTGTCTGTATATTCATCCTTGGGAGTTTATCGAGGTGGAGGCGTCTTACCACTTTGGAGAGGCGACAGTGATTCCCGACAAGATGATTACACAAGGGTGTGGTGAAGTGGCGATCCGCGAGTTTAATCAACTGATTGCTTTGATGAAGGACGAAGGCTACGTGTTCGTCACCGCCAGACAACTGGCCGATTTCTGGAATGAGCATAATCGTGTCATCGCCTTCAATTGAAAGGAGTGCCACAATTAAAAGTCCGTCTTGATCGCTAAAACAAACAAAAGCCACTTATCAAACTTCTCTATTTCCGTTTGCGGGCCCTATGATAAAACTGCAAGTCAACAGCATTCGAGTGTTCCAGCATGAAGGGAGAGAGGGAGTTGATGGCGAGAGAACTGATGGTGAGGATGAAGAAATTAACAGGAATCGACAATATCTATTTGTCATTCATGTCGGCGCCGGGCATGTTGTTGATTTTTGTGTTCAGTTATTTTCCAATGTACGGATTGATCGTAGCCTTCAAAAAATATTCTTTCGACACAAGCATTCTGGGCAGCCCTTGGGTGGGGTTTTCCAACTTTGAATTTTTTCTCTCTTCGGAGAGCTTTTGGCCTGTGATTCGCAATACGTTGCTGCTTAACTTGGGAAGCATTGTCGTGACTACGTTCGCGTCGATTGTGATGGCGCTGCTGCTTTATGAAATCACCCGGCCATTGCTTATCAAGATTTATCAGACAACGCTGTTCTTTCCGTTCTTTCTCTCATGGGTCGTCGTTTCCTTCGCTTCCTACGCATTTCTAAGCGAAAATCTGGGGATTTTCAACAGTTGGTTGGAGCGGTTGGGCTTCGATACGATCGGCTGGTACAGCGAGCGGCAATATTGGCCGGCCATTCTTATTCTGGCGAGCGCATGGAAGAATATAGGGTATGGAACGCTCATTTATTATGCCAGCTTGCTCTCCATTGATAAAGAGTATTTCGAAGCGGCGGAGATTGACGGAGCTTCCCGCATGCGAACTGTCTGGTTCATTGCGCTCCCGTTCTTGTATCCGATTTTGACGATTTTGACATTGCTCTCCGTCGGCCGAATTTTCTATTCCGACTTTGGGTTGTTTTACTTCTTGCCGATGCAGTCCGGGATGCTGATGCCGGTGACGGATGTCATCGATACTTACGCATACAGGACGTTAAGAATCCTGGGTGACTTCGGCATGTCTTCCGCGGTGAATTTCATTCAATCCGTGCTGGGGTTGGTCGTGATCTTCGCGGCAAACCATGCGGCCAGGAAAATAGATCAAGACAGCGCGCTGTTCTAGAGAGGAGAGGAAAAAAATTTGACACGGGGTTTCCAGCAGCGCAGAACCTCTTCGATCGCGAATGCGACGCTAATGTGTGTCTGCCTGTTATGCATCATTCCGTTGCTGACCATTGTAACCATCTCGTTCAGCAATGAGAAAATGCTGGTCAGCGACGGTTACCGGTTAATTCCGCAACAGCTTGATTTTACAGCGTACAAGTATATTCTCAGGAACGCGTCCGTGATGATCCAGGCATATAAGGTAACGATCTTCGTTACCGCTTGCGGAACGATAGCGGGCTTGCTCGCCACCAGCCTGCTTGCATACGCGTTGACCCGGAGCCGCTTTATATTTCGCAAGCTGTTTTCTTTCCTGGTCATTTTCACGCTGTTGTTTAATGGGGGGCTCGTTCCCAGCTATATTCTGGTCGTGAACTACTTGCACTTGAAGGACAGCCTGCTGGCGCTGATCCTGCCTTATTTGATCGGCGCGATGAATGTTCTCATCTTAAGAACCTTCTTTAGTCAAATACCGGAAGCGATCAGCGAATCTGCAAAAATCGACGGGGCGAGCGAATGGACCATATATTGGCGAATCGTCTTTCCGCTTTCCAAGCCCGCGCTTGCGACCATTGGCCTGCTGATTCTGCTTGTCTATTGGAACGATTGGTGGCTATCGCTGCTCTATATCGATTCGCCCAAGCTGCTGCCCTTGCAGCTGATGCTGCACCGGATGATGGCGAACATTGAATTCCTCCGCTCCAACATCGGCAATCTATCCGGGGTGAATATTTCGCAGATTCCATCCGAGTCCGCCCGAATGGCGATGTGTGTCCTTGCCGCAGCGCCTATGTTGATTATTCTTCCCTTCTTTCAGAAATATTTTGTCAGAGGGTTGACGTTAGGGTCCGTCAAAGGTTAGCGCAACGCCGTTTAAACCCGGCTGGTTGTGAAATGCGATTAGCTGGTTTTAAAATAAAAAGAACGCTCAAGGAGGAAGTACACCAATGATCAAGGGGTACAAGAAGGCATCTGTATTTCTGTCAATCGTCATGCTGCTGGCACTGCTCGTATCAGCCTGCAGCAGCAACAACAACAGCAACAACAACAGCAATCAGGGGGAGCCATCCAAGGGGGCGTCGTCGCCCGCGGCGACCGAGACAGCAACACCTGAGGCCACGCAGGAAAGTCTGGAGCCGGTCACCTTAAAATGGCTGGTTCCCAAGACGGCTACGATGGACAAGGCGGATGAAGTATTTGCAGCGGTCAACAAGCTCACGCAAGAGAAAATCAATGCCACGATCGACTTTATGTTGGTCGACTTCGGCGAATATGATCAGAAAGTCAGCATGATGCTTGCCGCCAATGAGAACTTTGACATCGCGTTTACATCCAACTGGCTTAACCCTTACATCCCGAATGTTGCGAAGGGCGCATATCTCGCACTGGATGATGATATGCTCAAGAAGTATGCCCCGCAAACGATGGCAACCACGAGCGCGGCGGTGTGGGATGCCATCAAGGTGGACGGAAAAATTTACGGTACGCCGATTCAACAGATCTACGTCAGACAATTCGGATTAATGTTCAAGGAAGAACTGCTGGATAAATACAAATTTGACTACACGAGTGTAGCAAAGCTTGAGGATCTGGAGCCTTATCTGAAGCAAATCAAAGAAAATGAGCCTGATTTGTTTCCTCTTGAAGCCGTTGGCAGCAGCATTTGGGAGAGCGCGCTGGGCTATTATGGCTTCGATTCGCTGATTGGCGTCAAAACTCCCGGCGCGGTAAAGAGCTTCGGAGAACTGAAGGCTGTCAATCAATATGAATCGCAGGAATTCAAGGATTATGTCACGTTGATGCACGATTGGTATCAGAAAGGCTACATTCAGAAGGACGCCGCAACGTCGACAACAGACTATCGTTCACAAGGCAAGTATGCCGTCGCGACTGTTCCGGCTCTGCAGCCTGGCGGAGATGTCCAATTCTCGAGCACCCAAGCGGGAGGAACGCCTTATGTCGGTTATGGTATAGGCGAACAGCCGCCCCTCACGACGGGCTCCATTCAAGCCACTTTGAATGCAATCAACAAAAATTCAAAGAATCCTGAGCGGGCATTGATGTTTATCGATTTGTTGAACTCGGACCCCGAGATCCTGAACATGATGGCTTTCGGCCTGGAGGGCTTGAGCTACACGAAGAATGCAGACGGTAAAGTTGTCCAGAAGATGGATGGCGCATATGACGGCGTCTACAATTTCTTCGTGGGCAATGTATTCAACACGTATTATACGGAAGGTCAACCCGATGGCGTATGGGAAGAAACGGCGAAGATCAACGAGGAGGCCAAGCCTTCCGTGGCGCTCGGTTTCGTCTTCAACTCGGAGCCGGTGACCAATGAGCTGGCGAAGGTGCAAGCCGTTATTGACCAATATCTGAAGGCGCTGGCCAGCGGCTCTGTCGATGTGGATAAAGTGCTGCCGGAATTTATTCAGAAGCTGAAGAATGCGGGCTCGGACGCGATTGTTGCCGAACTTCAGAAGCAATTGGATGCTTGGGCAGCCAAGAAATAAATCGGATCTGACAGGTACGGGAGGGGAAGACACAATGTCGGCGCAAATGGCAATTCCTGTCGTGCCGCTGCCAAAGTCGGTTCATATCGAACAGGGAACGAGATCGTTGCGGCATGCCCAGGTTCGTGCCTCGGAGCCATCGCTTGCGGCAATTGTACCGATTTTCGAACAGGAACTGGCAGGCTTGCTGGGCGGGAAGACCGCAACCGGGGAGGCCCGAACGCTCGTTGAATTAAGGCTGGATCGAGCCATGCGGAATGAACAAGTCAAGATTGCGGTCGCGGAGAACGTTCTGGTTGTCGGGGGCAGCTATGCGGCTGTCTCGGGCGGGACGGCGGTGCTGCTGCAACTGATGTCGAATGAAGGGGAACTTCCTCTGTGCACCATTGAAGACGAGCCGGATCTCCCGTATCGGGGACTCATGATTGATCTGGGGAGACATTGGCATTCGACGGATTGCGTTCGACAGATGATTCAACTATGCCGATTCTATCGTTTTTCACACTTGCATTTGCACCTGTCCGATGATCAGTTGTTTACATTCCCGTTGGCTGCATTCCCGGGAATACCTCAATCGGGGAAGAGGTACGCAAGGCGGGAGCTCGAGGACTTGGTCGAATATGCGGAGCATTGCGGGATTCAACTGGTGCCCGAGATCGATATGCCGGGTCATTCGCATCAGCTTACGCTCTCGGAGCCCGGGATTTTCACATCGGGCAGGGGGGAAGCGCATGGGAATGCGATCTGTCTGGGCAACCCTGCCGTATTCGAAGCGGTTAAGCAAATACTGCATGAGCTTTGCGAAGTCTTCAAATATTCGAAGTATATTCATCTGGGCTGCGAAGAGACGAAGCTGGAGATTTATGATCAATGTCCCTTGTGCCGGAGAAGGATGAAAGAATTGAACGTCGGCCATGCAGAGGACCTGTTGCGGGATTTTATTGTCCGCGAGGCGGATTTCGTCAGGGAGCAAGGCAGACAGTCGATTGTCTGGGAAGGGTTTACTTCGGCGCCGGGAATCGAAGTCCCGAAGGACATCGTCGTCATCGCCTGGGAATCCTATTACAACCCGGCAGACTTGCTCGCGGAAGCGGGTTATACGCTGATCAACTCATCCTGGCAGCCCTTATATGCCACCCCGTCATTAAAATGGCCGGCCGAGCATATTTATAGCTGGCATGTGAGACGTTGGGAGCATTGGTGGGAACAATCCAAGGCGAATCCTGACCCCATTGAACTGGATGAACGGGCAAACGTGCTGGGGGCGCAGTTCTGCTCATGGGAAAATGAAGAAAGCGCAGAGATGGACATGGTGCGTCTGCGTGCGCCGACGATGGTCGAACGGGTTTGGAATGTCGTTCGCCGGGAGGAATGGCCTTCATTTGCCAACAGGCTTGAAGCATCCGATCGCAGATTGCTCCAAGTGCTGTCCGGCAATACCCCTTAGAGAGCTGCGGTGAAGGTGGCCGGCGGAGCCGGTTCCATCGAGCAATCGGGCCGGAGTTGTCGTCTGACCGCGGGGGGGCTTGCGGGAGCGTATAAAGTCAGGGAAGACGGGGCCCTCCGGGAGGCTCCGTCTTCCGGCGCGTTTGGCAGCGCGACGATTAAGGAGTGAAAGTCTCCAGCACGTCAAGGTCTATATGGCGGTTGAAACCTATGGATGCGGCGTACATGCGCTCATCTCCATCGACTGCCTTCGCGCCGTACTATTCGTGTTCCCCTACATCCGCGCCTTCAGAAACTTCACCGCGGCGGAGATGTCCGCTTCCGGATTCGTGCCGACCTCGCGCTCGATCGTCAGATAGCCGCCATAGCCGATATCGCGCAACGCTTGCAGATAGGCCGTCCAGTCCACGCTGCCTTCGCCGAGCGGCACCTCGCGGTATGCATCGCCGGATTCGGCGTCCTCCGCGATCTTCGCATGATCCAGCTTGTTGAAGCCGAGCGCGCCGTAGATCATCCGCGGGTCGACCTTGCGCAGCCTAATGCCGTCCTTGGCATGCGTATGCACGATGTAATCCTTCAGATTGTGAACGCCTTGCGCCGGGTCGTCGCCGGTGACCATGACCATGTTGGCCGGGTCGAAGTTGACGGACACGCCCTTGGAGCTGAGTCCATCGAGGAAGCTCTTCAGATGCGCCGAGGTTTCCGGCCCCGTCTCGATCGCGAAGTAGGCGTTCATGCTCGTGGCATAGCGGCTGAGCTCGTCGCAAGCCAGGTGCATCGATTCGTACACTTCGCTGTTCCGGTCGTCCGGAACGATGCCGATATGCGTCGTGACGATGTTCGTGCCGAGCTCCACGGCCAGATCCAGGATCCGCTTGGATTTCTCGACTTTCTCGGGATTTTTGGTCTTGTCCTGGAAGCCGTGGCCGCCGAGGTCGCCGACGAGCGCCGAAATCTCGAGTCCGAGCGATTCGATGTAGGACTTCAGCTCCTTGCGGGCAGACGCCGAGAGATTCGCAGGGTCCAGCTCTCCGGATACGGCGTACATTTGCACCCCGTCCGCGCCTACTTGCTTCGCCTTTACCAGTCCTTCGCGCACGCCTGCCCGAAAGCTGTCCACGATGACGCCGATTTTCCAAGGTTGTACGATACCTGTCATTGATATATCGCTCCTTTGTCGTTCCTGTTTTTCGTTCATTATAGCCCATGCAGCGCCTTACAGCCGAATTTCCGCGCCTTTCGCCGCCGATTCGTAGATGCCGCACAGCATCTTCATCATCTGGACCCCGTCGGCGACCGGGCTAAGCGGCTGCTCGCCGCTGGCGACGCATGCGACGAAGTGGTCGATCTCGTTCTGGAAAGCCTCGCCCGCAGAAAACCCGGCTGTGCTGTCGAGCTGCGGCTCAATGTTCAGAATCGTGTTGTGCTTCTCGGCAACCATGACGATCCGGGGATCGATCTCGAACCCGCCTTTATTGCCGAACAGCTTCACGCTGCCCTCGTCCTTCTTGGCATGGAGCGTATAGCTGACATCGACCATGATCGAGGCGCCGTTCTCGAAACGGATGATCGCATTGGCGAGATCCTCCACCGTGTTCTTGGACGCATCGTAGTCGGCAGCTTTATAGAACGACAGATGTTGAATGTTGGAGCGGTTGCCCAGCTTGCGATACGTGTTGCCGCTGACCGACACCGGCTTGGGCCGTCCCATCAAGTACCAGCACAAATCGATAACATGAACGCCGACGTCGATGAGCGGCCCGCCGCCGGAGCGTTCGACGTCCGCGAACCATCCGCCCGGATTGCCGAGCCGACGAATAGTCGAAGCCTTCGCATAGTACAGCTCCCCGAATTCACCGCGATCGACAAATTCGCGCAGCATCTTGGCTCCTGGGTCGTATCTGCGCACGAAGCCGACCTGCAGCAGCTTGCCCGATTCGCGGACAGCGCGTTCCACCTCGTAGGCTTCTTCCACGGTGCGGCATAGCGGCTTCTCGACAAGGACATGCTTCCCCGCCTGCAATGCCGCGATGCTGATCGGGGCGTGCGTATTATTCCAGGTGCAGATGCTGACGGCGTCGATGTCCGGGTCTGCCAGCAGCGCATGATAGTCCGTGAACACTTTGCTTGCGCCGTATTTCTCCGCGACTGTCCGTGCCCTTGCTTCATTCACGTCGCAGATGGCAGCGATGTCCGCGCCCGGATTATTCTTGTACGAATCCAGATGCAGCGAGGCGATGGAACCGGTTCCGATAACGCCGATACGAATGTTTCCCATACGACAGCTCTCCTTCTGACGAAATTTGTTCGGAATGTTGGGCAAAGCCGTTTTGCCTTGTCAATTCGTATTATAATAGGTTGAGCAGGGGTTGCCATGGCTAAGCATGCTTATTATTTGTACGATTGTGCGGCAGAGGAGGGGTGAGTGTTGAAGGACGTAGCTTTTCGGGAACCGATGCCGATGCCGAATCCGTCGTTTCCGGTGAAATTGCATCCCCGTCATATGCGCAAGATGGCTGTCGGGGTGACGTTATTCGTTCCGCACTGGCACGAGCATGTCGAATTTCTCTATTTCGTCAAAGGCAATGCCGTCATAGAGTGCGGCTCCCAGCCGGTGAACTGCGGGAGCGGCGATCTGTGCGTGGTGAACAGCAATGAGCTGCATTACGGAATTTGCGCCTCTGAGGATTTATCCTATTATGCGTTGATAGTCGATCTGTCCGTGCTTCAGAGCCATGCCTGGGATGCCGTGGAGACGAAGTATATCTCGCCGATTACGCGTAATCGGATCTTGTTTCAAAATCGGATCTGCGGCGACGAGGCGGTCACGCAGTGCATGTGGGCGATCGTTCGGGAGATGGAGCATCAGGAACTCGGTTATGAGCTGGCGGTCAAGTCCCATCTGTACGGGCTGATGTCCTTGCTCGTGCGCAAGTACGTGGCAACGCCGAAAGAGTTGGACGCTTACCGCTATCGCCTGAAGGAACAAGAGCGGCTGGCGCCGGTATTCGCCTTCATCGACGAGCATTACCGGGAGAAGCTGTCCGTACAGCAGCTTGCCGACATCGCCGGGCTGAGCCGGTACCACTTCAGCCGTCTGTTCAAGCTCGTAACGGACAAGTCGCTCGTGGAGTACATCAACCTTATCCGCATCAACAAGTCGGAGAGCCTGCTGCGGAACAAGGCGCTCAACATTTCCGAAATCGCGCTCGCGACGGGCTTCAGCGACATCTTCTATTTCAGCCGCACGTTCAAGAAGCTCAAGAAAGTATCTCCAACGGCATGGCGGCAGGGCGAGTTGAATCGCTGAAGCGGGTGCAGGATGGCAATCAGGGTTACGTTGGAGAGGAATTGCTGCAAGCGCTTTGCGAGCAACAAGCGAATATTCGACTTGCCGCAAAAGATTTGGTTGCCGAGGCACGAAAAACAGCACGCAACACAAAGGGCACTGGAGACGAACTCATGATTGAAATATTCGGCGATGTAATGGGGGAATAGCGCGTGCTCCCCACCTGAGATACTCGGCTCTGCCCAACGATTCTTCAAAAAGATCGTCGAGAAACCACTGAAACGAGCTTTCTGGATGCATTGACCGAAATTCGCATGGATCCGTACGTTGGCGAAGAGAAGAAAGGCGATTTGTCGGGATACTACGGATACGACGTTTACTATAAAGGAACCAATTACGAGATCGCTTACTTCATCGGAGAGAATGAAGAAGGCGATCTGGTCGTCGTGATCCTGGCCGGAACGCGCGAGAACTTCTACGAAGAACTGAAACGGCACAAGAATAAGATCCCCGGTAAGTAGCGCTCCGTACAAAAGTCCAGTCTTGCAACGCCTCGCATGTCCTCTAAAGTAAGGCGACTTTACAGTACAAGGAGATCATGCGCATAATGAGGGTAATCATGCGGGGTGAGGACATTGCACTTGCACCGAACTTCTTTTACGGATTCCCACTTGCAGGCATTGCAAGCGATCTTCGGCGAGACCCGGGTGTTGTGGCGGGAGCATGATCTGTACAGCTACGCATTCGATGCCTCGTTCGGCACCTATAAGCCGGATGCGGTCGTTCAACCGCTAACGGCGCCTGAAGTGAGCGAACTGGTCAGGTTCGCGAACAAGCATCTGATTCCGCTCACGCCCAGAGGCCACGCCTCTTGCTTGAGCGGCGGCCCGCTTCCTGTGCAGGGAGGCGTTGTTGTCGACCTCACGAAGATGAATCAAAAGCTGGTCATCGATGAGAAGGACCTGGTTGCCGTCGTTTCGCCGGGTGTGCTGACAGGCCAGATCCATCAAGCGGCGGAGAGCAAAGGTCTGATGTATCCTCCCGATCCGAGCAGCTCCGTCATCTCGACGATCGGCGGCAATTTGGCCGAAAATTCGGGCGGGCCGCGGGGGCTCAAGTACGGAGTGACAAAGGATTACGTGTTAGGGCTGGAAATCGTTACGCCTGGCGGCGACATCATCCGGACCGGCGGACGCACGGTCAAGAACGTGACCGGCTATGATCTGACCAAGCTGATTGTGGGCTCGGAAGGCACGCTCGGCATCATTACGGAAGCTACGCTCCGGCTGATTCCCAAACCGCTTGCAACGGAAACGATGATGGCGGTATTCGACGATCTGACGGCGTGCGGCGAAGCGATATCGCACATATTAGCTTCCGGAATTGTGCCGGCGAAGATCGAGTTGATGGACCAGGCTTCCATTCAGGCAGTGGAGAACTATGAGCCGTGCGGGCTGCCGCTGGATGCGAGGGCCATCATCCTGATCGAGCTGGACGGGCATCCGCAAGCAATTCTATCGGAAATGGAAAAGGCTCGCGAGGTATGCGGCCGGATGGGTGCGCGAGAGATCAAGACGGCGCAGTCCGAGGAGGAGAAGAAGGAGCTGTGGCATGCCCGGAAGCTTGTGTCGCCGGCGATTGCCCGAATTAAGCCGACGAAGATCTCCGAGGATATCTGCGTCCCCAAGAGCAAAATACCGGAGGCGTTCGAGCGGTTGGAGCGCATTCGCGATAAATATCGCTTGAATATGGTTATTTTCGGCCACGCGGGAGACGGCAATCTTCATCCGAACATTATGACGGACAAACGCGATGCGGAGGAGATGAAGCGGGTCGAGCAGGCTGTCGGGGAAATATTCGAGGTCGCGCTCCAATTGGGAGGGACACTGTCAGGCGAGCACGGGATCGGCACGATGAAGGCGCCCTTCATGGAGATGGAGCTGGGCGCGGCAGGGCTCGAGATGATGCGAAAGATCAAGGCGGCGTGGGATCCTAACGACATTATGAATCCGGGAAAAATATTTCCGCAGCCGGGACAAAGACTGGTGCTCGCCGATGACTGACGAAGCGTTGCAGGACCAGCAGCGGAAATCGACGGACGCTGATGAAGCGTTGAAGGGCCAGCAGCGGAAAACGGTGCACACGGACGAAGCGTTGAAGGACCTGCAGCGGAAGCTGGCATATGACGATACATTCAGCTGCGTGCAATGCGGCTATTGCTTGCCGGTATGCCCGACCTACGAGACGATGGGCACCGAAACTCATTCTCCCCGCGGCCGCATCAACCTGGTCAAGATGACGGCGGAAGGCAAGCTGACCGACTGGTCGCTGCTTGCGGATTCGATTGACCGATGCCTGGGCTGCAGAGCTTGCGAGACGGCTTGCCCTACAGGCGTCAAGTACGGCAACATTTTCGAATCGGCCAAGGCTGCCATCGCGGAACGCCGGACATATGCCGCACCTGCCAAGGCTGGGCGCAGTCTGCTGTTTCGCGGACTGTTCCCGAGCAAGCGGCTGCTGAACGCGTTGGCGGGAGCGCTGTGGGTCTATCAGAAGAGCGGATTGGAAACGGCGGCGAATAAGCTGAAGCTGACCCGCGTACTCCCGCGATCCTTTGGTGCTTTCGCAACCGTCCTGCCTCGTCAGACGAGCCCGTTTGCCAGAATGAGACGACCGCGCACATTTTATTCCCGACAGGGCAAGCCGCGGTATCGCGTGGCTTTCTTCACCGGATGCATCATGGACGCCATGTTCGAGAGAATCAACAGGCTCGGCATGGAATTGCTGGCTGCCGGCGGGTGCGAGGTCGTGGCCATTCCGGGCGAAACTTGCTGCGGCGCCTTGCATGCGCATGCCGGTGAGCGCGATGACGCGATCAGGCTGGCGAAGCGCAATATCGAAGCATTCGAACGGCTTGCCGATTCCGGCACGGTCGACTATGTCGTGAACAGTGCCGGAGGCTGCGGCGCGATGCTTGCCGAATACCCGCATCTTCTCCGGGACGATCCCCGGTGGCATGAGCGGGCGCAGCGATTCGCGGAGAAGAGCCGGGATATTAGCGTCGTGCTGGCGCAGCTTGCGCTGCCATTCCGGCCCGGTGGAAGCGAGCGGTCGGAGATGGTGACGAGGAGCGGAACGGAGATGGTGACGGAGGGCGGAGCGATGCCGGTGATGGAGACGGTGACCTACCAGCGCTCGTGCCACATGACGAACGTTCAAAAGGTAACGTCCCCTCCGCTGCGGCTGATTCAGTCGATTCCCGGCATACAACTGCAGGAAATGGCCGACAAGGACAAGTGCTGCGGCTCTGCCGGGATCTACAATATGATCCATTACGACGAGAGCATGGCAATATTGGATGTGAAAATGAAGGCCGTACATGAAACGCGCGCGCAAACGATCGTGACGACCAACCCCGGCTGTTTGCTGCAGATGCAACTCGGTATTCAAAGAGAAGGGCTGCAGGGCCGGGTGCGCGCGGTACATCTTGTCGAGCTGCTGGCTGAAGCCTGCGGGCTTACCGGTATCCATATTCAATCCGAAAAGTAATTTACTCAAAATTATGCTATAATTATGAGTAAATACTACAGGGAGTGATTCGTTTTGCCCACCATCAGACCTATCTCGGATTTGCGAAATAACGCCAACGAGATTTCAGAATTTTGTCGACGGGAACGGGAACCCGTATTCATTACCAAGAACGGATCGGGCGATATGGTTGTCATGAGCATAGAGGAATACGAGCGTCAGCAGGCAATGATCGAGTTGTATGGCAAATTGTCGGCGGCTGAGGCGGAAATAGCAGGTGGTGCGGTCGGAGAGGATTTCGAAGAAGTGGCCAAAAAGTTGAGGTCACAAGTTCGTGGCTAAATATAAAGTTCTCATCTATCCGTTGGCAACGAATGATCTCCGAGAGGTTGTCGATTATTTGAATGAACAATCCTCAGGCGGAAGTCTTGAATTGTACGATCAAATTGTGGGGCGTGTTCTATCGCTCTCAGAGTTGCCAATGCGATACCCCTTGGCGAAGAACCCGGTTCTGAGGGCCAAAGGATATCGCATCCTGGCTATACACAGTTTCTTGGTTTTTTATGTGATTGTAGGGGAAACGGTTCAAATCAGGCGTATCTTGCATGGCAAGCGCCAATACGAATCTTTGCTGTAACCTTCTGTATTCTCGCTTTGTTCAGAACCCGGTTATGCGCATCAAATCTGCGGAGCATGGTCTCACCTGCCTCTTACGGCCTGCATCGGTCGAATTCAGCCGCCCCACCAGCCGCGGAGCTTCTTCCACCAACCGCCTTCCTTCGCAGTTTCCGGCCGTTGCGTCCGCGCTTGCGCCTTGTTAGTGTGCAGCGAACAGTACGCCGTCGGCTCCGTGCCCACGAGGTATGTCTCCAGCACCCGCTCCGCGCAACCGGGCCCGGCGAGCATGCCGCTCTCCGGGTCGATGTAGACGCTCACGACGCCTTCCGGTGCGGAGAAAGCGCCCGGCGGCATGCCTTGCAGCGCTGCGTCGACGAAGTTTGCGAAGATCGGCGCCGCCCGGTGGGCGTCGTTCGACGTGATGGCGCGGCCGCGGTCGTAGCCGACCCACACGGCGGTGACGAGCTCCGGCGTATAGCCGACGAACCAGGCGTCGGAGTCGGTCGTGCCGGTCTTGCCGGCGACCGGCCGGCGATGCAGCAGCCCTTTCACCCGATGCGCCGTACCGCCTTGCTCGAATACGCCGGTCAACAGGCGCGTCGTCACATAAGCAACGGCGGGCGGGATGACCTGCGTGCTGCGGGGATGCGCTTCATACAGCACTTTGCCGTCGCGGTCGGTTATCTGCAAGATGGCCAGCGTACTGGCCAATTGGCCGCCTGCCGCAAATGCCGAGTAAGCCGTAGCCATCTCGAACGGGCTCACGGGGAACGTGCCCAGCGCCAGCGACGGCACCGGCTTGAGCTGCGAGGTAATCCCGAGCTTGCGCGCCTCGTCGACGACTGCTTCGGGCCCGACTTGCATGATCGTATTCACCGCGTAGATGTTGTCGGAAGCTGCGATCGCCCTGCGCAAGTTGATATCCGCGTGCGCGTAGCGGTCATTGAAATTAGCCGGCCGATAGATCTCCCGGTTGTTGTCGTAATAGAAGATCGTCGGCTCGCTGCGGAACCGGGTGGACGGCGTCACGACGCGGTTCTCAAGCGCGGCGGCGTACAGGATCGCCTTGAAAGAAGAGCCGGGCTGCCGGGTCGTCGCGAATACCCGGTTGTACTGATTCAGCTTGTAGCTCCGGCCGCCGACCATTGCCTTGATATATCCGTTGCGAGGATCGATGGCGATCAGTGCGGTCTGCAGTTGCGTGCCCGTAGACAGTCCCCGCTTCACCGCATCCTCCGCCGCTTGCTGCATGCCGGAATCCAGCGTCGTTTTAATCGTCAGCCCGCCTTCGTTGAGAAGTCTCTCGTCGATGCCCAGCCGCTCGACGGCAACTCGCTTTACATAATCGGCGAAATAAGGCGCTATCCGGTCCGGTTCCTCCGGCAGCGGCTTCACGACGGGCTTGTTCCGACCTGCCCGGGCCGCTTCTTTCTCCGTCAACGCCTCCGCTTCGACCATGGCATGCAGCACGATATGCCGACGCGCTTCCGCCGCCGCCGGATGCAAGTGCGGTGAATAATAGCGCGGTCCTTTCGGAATGCCCGCCAGCAGCGTGCTCTCCTCCAGTGTCAGCTCCTTCGCCGATTTGCCAAAATACAGCCGCGCCGCCGCTTCCGCTCCGTACGCTCCGTGCCCGTAATAGATTTGATTCAAGTACATTTGCAAAATTTCATCCTTGGAGTAGGTCTGCTCCAGCCGCGCGGCGTACCAGGCTTCCTTCAGCTTGCGGGACCATGTGCGCTGGTGGGTCAAGTACAAGTTCCGCGCAAGCTGCTGCGTCAAGGTGCTCGCGCCTTCGCGGATGGACATGTGGCGCACGTCCACCCATACCGCCCGCGCGAGTCCGCGTATATCCACGCCTGCGTGATCGTAGAATCGGCGGTCTTCCACAGCCAGCGTTGCCTTGACAAGCCAGGGCGAAATATCCGCCAGCTTGACCGGCCGCCGATTGACACCGCCGGATTGCTCGGCGATCACGTTGCCTTCGGCGTCGAGAATTTGCGTGGCATGCGGCACTGCTCCCGCAGGGAGCGCCCCGTACCTGTACAAAGCGAGCGAGCCGGCCGTGGCGGTAATCAGGGCGATGAGCGTCAGCCAGGCCAACTGTCGTCTGAGCGATTCCGGGAGGAGGAACGTTCTCGATTTTCCGCGCTGCTGTTGTTCGTCGTCGTGTTCGCTCATCGCATCCATCGCTCCTTCCTGGCGCCGCAAGCATCATTTTCCTGATAGTATGGGGCAACGCTTGCGCGGTTATTCTCGATTTTGGCTGCCGGCTGGTCGGCTTGGGAACGACTGCCGGGGATATAAGGCTTGCGGCAGTTTTTTTTTTGCGGGCGATATCATATAATACAGTTTGTCTGGCGCAAGAATATCAACGGGTGCGGCTCGCCGCGCCACGTTCCAATACATAAATGAGAGAAGTGATCCCCATGTCCATGGCGGAATTGTGGTTTACCGAGAAGCAGACCGAACATTACGGCATCACGATGAAGACGAAGCGCACAATGGTGCACGAACAGACGGATTTCCAGGAGCTCGCGATGATCGAGACCGAAGAATGGGGCAACATGCTCGTGCTCGACGGCATGGTCATGACGACGATCAAGGACGAATTCGTGTACCACGAGATGGTGGCGCACGTCCCGCTGTTCACCCACCCGAATCCGGAAAATGTTCTGATCGTGGGCGGCGGGGACGGCGGCGTGGTGCGCGAGGTGCTCAAGCATTCGAAGGTGAAGAAGGCCGTGCTGGTCGACATCGACGGCAAGGTCATCGAATATTCGAAGCAATATTTGCCCGAGATTGCCTGCAAGCTGGACGACCCGCGCGTGGAGGTGATCGTCAATGACGGCTTCATGCACATTCACGACCACAAGAATACGTACGATGTCGTGATGGCCGATACGACGGAGCCGATGGGACCGGCCGTGCAACTGTTCACCCGGGGATTCTATCAAGGGATCTACGATTCGCTGAAGGAAGACGGCCTGTTCGTCGCGCAGACAGACAATCCGTGGTTCAAGGCGGATCTGATCCAGAGTGTCAACCGCGACGTGAAGGAAGTGTTTCCTCTGGTGCGGGTGTATTGGGCGAACGTGCCGACGTATCCGAGCGGGCTGTGGACGTTCACGATGGGCAGCAAGAAGCACGACCCGCTGGCGGTCGACGAGAGCGCGATTCCGGAGCTGGATACGAAATACTACTCGCCTCGCCTGCACAAGGCGGCGTTCGTGCTGCCGAAGTTCGTGGAGGATTTGACGAAGTAAGGGTTTGGCAGCATTCGTTCGCACGTAGCGTTCTCAGGACCCCTATCGGGCAGAAATCGGCTGGAATGGACTGGATAAGCGTCCTGCGGACCTTTATCCAAGCCGGAATGCAGGATTTCGAGCGAAAACGTGAGAAATTTTTGGAATAAGTGTCTCCAGGACTCCTATTGAGCCGCAATCGGCCAAAATGGGCCGAATAAGCGTTCCGCGGACCTCTAATATCGGATGTCGACCATCCATCCAGAGTAGACAAGACCAAATCAATCTATTGCAAAGGGGAAAACAGATTCTTCATGCGCTTACCTCAAGCCTATTCAGGCAACGTGTTTATTTGCAGTTCCGACGATTACGCGGCATCCAAAGCCGTCATTTACGGTATGCCGATGGACTATACGGTCAGTTTCCGTCCAGGCTCTCGATTCGGCCCTGGCCGCATTCGCGAGGCGTCCGTCGGGCTGGAGGAATACAGCCCTTATCTGGACCGCAGCATCGAGGAACTTGCCTACTTCGATGCGGGCGACCTGCTGCTGCCGTTCGGCAATGCGGCGAAGAGTCTGGACATCATCGCGGAATATGTGCGCGGCGTGCTGGCCGACGGGAAGATTCCGGTCGGGCTTGGCGGCGAGCACCTGGTCACATGGCCGGTTATTCGGGAAGTGTACAAGAAGTACCCGGACCTCGCGGTCATTCACATCGATGCGCATGCCGACTTGCGCGAGCAGTACGAAGGCGAGCCGCTGTCCCATTCCACTCCGATTCGCAAGACAGCCGAGTTGATCGGCCCCGGCAACGTTTATCAGTTCGGCATCCGTTCCGGGTCGCGCGAAGAGTGGACTTATGCGCGTGAGACCGGCATCCACTTCCATCCGTTCACGGTGGCGGAGCCGCTGAAGCGGGAGCTGCCGTCGCTGGCCGGGCGCCCCGTCTATGTGACGATCGACATCGACGTGCTTGACCCGTCGGCGGCCCCCGGCACAGGCACGACCGAAGCGGGCGGCATTACCTCGGGCGAACTGCTGGAGGCGGTGCACCAGATCGCCCGGTCCGGCGCGAACGTCGTCGGCTTCGACCTGGTCGAGGTGGCGCCGATCTATGACCCGAGCGAGATGACGCCGATCGTCGCTTCGAAGATCATCCGCGAGATGCTGTTAGGGTTTGTGAAGTAACCTTCTTGATTAGATAAGAAGGCGGACCGTTGAGCGTGTAAACGGTATCGATCCGACAAGCCCTTTGCCGATATGCCGAAATCCGGGTCTGCCAAGACCTGCTTCAATTGCTTATACGGGCTATCTGCAGAGGGCTTTCGGGCGATGTGACCACCCAATATATACAAGAAATTCCGTAAAAAAGCATTCTTTTATTTTCCGTGCCGCTTATATTCAAGCAATCTTAGCAGTTCATCCTAGCGAGAAGCGCTGGGATTCTTTCGGTTTTGAGCCCCTCTTGCATTGAATCTCCCGGGTTTTACTAATCTGCATCATCCCCATGAAGCTTTCTATTCACCGCCTCCCGATCGGCAGACCCTAGCAATGCTGATCAACGGGAAGCGTATCGGGCAAATCGCCGCTGCAAGTGGATCTGGCGCTTGCAGCCAGGAAGATGGGCGTTTATGTCATCGGGCTGACCAGCGTCGAATACTCCCGTAAACTCGCGAGTCAGCATTCCAAAACGGCCAGCGGTTGTTCGAAGCGGTCGATCCGGTCATTGACAATCAAGCGGGTCATGTGGAACGTACAAAAATATCGGAGACGCAGCAAGCTTATTTAAACGATTCAGAAAGTTTAAAATGAATCTCTCGGAAGAGGGGGAAAATATGGGCTCTTGGAATACAGAAATGTGGATGAGTTTCAGCATCGTATGGTCAATCGCAACGCGATCGGGTAAACTAAACGGTGTAACCCTTTCGGCGTTCTGATCTCCTTTGGTGTCGAAACCATCGGAAATCAACATTGAAAGCGCTGTAATCTCCTCTGGTTGGCCAACAATGCATACAACATTAGCTATTATAGAGGTGAAACAAGTGTATAGCTTATTGATTGTTGATGACGAACCTTTCATCACGGATGGTTTGCACGATTTATTTGCTCAAGACGAAACGCTCGATCTTTATGTTTTTAAAGCTTACTCCGGTCAAGCCGCGCTTCAAACTTTGGACTCGCTGAAAGTGGATATTCTGCTCACAGATATGAAAATGCCGGGAATGTCCGGTTTGTCACTAAAGGAAGAAGCGATGCAGCGCTGGTCCAAAATTCGCGTTATCTTCTTGACGGCATACAGTGAGTTCGACTCCATCTATGCAGCCGTCAAAAGCCCGAATGTCAAATATATATTGAAGGATGAAGAGGATGAAGTTATACGGGAGGCGGTAATTGAGGCCATCAAAAGCATAGAGGAGGAACAGGCACAAGAATTTGCGGTCATGCAAGCAAGCAGGCTGCAAGAAGCATTGCCGCTGATTAAGGATAAAGTGCTTAGGGAGTCAGCGGAACAGGGGCTTCCGGCTGAACTGGACTTCTGGCCCATTTACAAGATTACACTTCAACCGATGCTGCCTTTTCTACTGTTCGCTATTCATAGCAAAACCGGGCTTAATGCCGGCCAAATCCGCATGCGATTGACGATGCGCCTAGGTAATGACTGCAGCTATGAAATGTGTCAGTATGATGAGCGAACGCTCTTGGTATGGCTACAGCCGTCACAGTTATGTGACATCGCAGAAGCGGAAGAAATGCAATGGACGCAGCTCATTCGCCTGATTCACGAGCATGGCGAAGCGCTGCAGGGCGAGATGCTGGACAAGCAACAGCTTCATTTGGCTATTGCAATGACCGGCGAACCGCTTACTTGGGCAGATCTGCCTCAAACCTGCGCAGCATTTGAAGAATTGTTCGCGCTTCATGTGCCGCAAGGCTTGTATATATTGCATTCAGATGAAGCCAGTACTTCCCGGGCAGTCAAGCTGAAACGACAGTCCGAGATGGTCGAGCAAATTAACGAATTTATGCTGGAGCATATTAACAAGGATCTAAGCCTTGTGAAAATTTCCGAAGCGTTTTACATTAATCCGTCCTATCTCTCTAGAATATATAAACAATGGACCGGTAAAAATGTATCTGCTTTTTTAGCTGAAGCCAAGATCAGGAAAGCTAAAGAGTTGCTTATCGGCAGCAGCAGCAGTATCAATCACATTGCAGCCGAGGTTGGCTTCGACACCAGCTCATCATTTATTTATTTCTTCCGCAAGCATATTGGAATGACACCTCAGCAGTACAGGCAGCAATATGCATGCTCGGAGTAACACCGTCTTAATCGTTCCACGAGGAGGACATTCCGTTGACACCCGGTTCTACTTATAAGAGAGCGCTTCTCATGTTCCTGGTTGTTATTATTCCAGTTTATATTTCGATCTTGTACATTTATTTGACGGGCATCCGTCTCATTAATGAAGAATTGGAAAAGTCCATGACCTCCAAAGCCAGCTTCTACGCCCAGAGCATCAGTGAAGAAATGAGCCGCATTCATTATCAACTGCTTCAAACGTTTAACAGCACAGACTTCCAGAAGCTCGGAATGATTCAACAGTTTCCGACTAAATATGTACAGTTGGAGACATTGTACCGAGTCAAGGAGTATTTAAGCGCTGTGTTATATTCGAGCGAATTTCTTGTAGATGCCGGTGTGTATATCAAGGAGTTACAACATGTTATCTCATTTAAAGATGCTTACGGAGTGTTTACTGAGGAACAATTCAATACACTATTGGAGAACATTACGACAAATGCCGATCAAGGTGTGCTGTTTGACGAGAATGAGCAACTTTATATGTATGCTGTCAATCCCAATTCTTATCTTAAGGATTATGTTTCCTATATTGCCTATGTCGAGATTTCGAAAGATCGAATCTATAATACAATGAAGAAATTTAACGATGACCTCAGCAGCCAAGCTGTCCTTATGGATTTGGAGGGCCGCTGGTCATTAACTTTTCCGGAAGATCCAGAGAATGGTCAAGCACTCCTCTCGTTTATTCAGGGTAATATGCAGGAAGGCGTTCCCATTCGTAAAAATATAGAGGGTACGGAACAATGGCTCGTCATTCACAAAATAGAGCCGCTGAATGCTAAGCTGATATTACTGGTCCCCTGGAAAAACCAGATCAGCGCGTTGCGCTTGTACTTGGTTCTTTTTATTATTTTTACTGTAGTTTCAATGCTGTTCTTTCTATACTACACGCTATATCTTCGCCGCATCATCCATCGGCCGATTCGCGATCTGGTGGATACATTCTCCAAGATCGAAAAGGGCAAGCTGGACCTGTCTCCACGTATAGAAGACAGCATTGAGTTTCAATACATGTACAAAAATCTGCAACGTATGCTCGATCGACTGAAAACAGGTATCAAGCAAGTCTATGAACAACAGATTCACTCGCAACAATCCGAGCTGAGGCACCTGCAATCGCAAATTAATCCCCATTTTCTATACAACAGTTTTTTTAATATCAGTCGAATGGCCAAAAGTAAAGACATTGAGAGTATTTACAGCTTTTCAAGGAAGCTGGCGAGTTATTATCGTTATATTACACGGGTCGACAATGATATCATTCAAATGGAAGAAGAAGTTCAACATGCGAAAAATTATGCGGAGATACAGAAGATTCGTTTCGGTGAACGCATTCGTGTCTTCTTTCCCGATTTGCCGGCGGAGATGAGAGGTGTTCACATACCGAAGCTGATCCTGCAGCCTATTGTGGAGAACGCATATGAACATGGGCTCGCAGATGTATTGGAAGAGGGTCTAATCCAAGTGAGCTTTGCCAAAAATGAGGCTTTTATTGAAATTGCCATTGAGGACAACGGAGCAGGGCTGTCACCGGATCAGCTCAGCCTGTTGACGGAGAAACTGGCCAAGGACAGCTTTACCAGCGAGAAGACCGGAATTCTTAATGTGAACAGGCGGCTTAAAATTTTGTGCGGTGATAGCAGCGGTCTTGTTGTCTCTCCCAGCCTTCTTGGCGGACTATGCACAACTGTACGTATTCAATACGTGCATCTGCAAAGGCTCATAGACCAAAAAAAGTGAAATGGCGGCGCAAGGATTGGCATGCGGGCATGCGGGCGAAGCTGGGCCTGAGTGCGGCGGCAGCGGATGACAACAACACCCCCCTACATTGCTGCAGCGGGGTGTTTGCTTTGCTTATACAAAGCAAGTTCATATAGTTTTCGCTGAAAGTCAAACGGATGTCTTGGCAGGAGGCAGCGTGAAACCTGCACATGCGAGGATTTCACCCCAGGTATCCGTGGACGGATTCTTGCTCCCATAGGAAACGGGATTGGAAACAGCCATCAGCTGCTCAAATTCATTGCGAATTTCGAACCTTGACCAACTAAAGCCTCCAGATTCCCAACGGAATTGAAATTGGAATGTTTGATTTTCTTCTTCGATGCGATCTGCTGTAGTCTCGGCTCCATTGTGGACACAGCGCAGAATATAACCTTGTGCTGAGGTGAGAGTAAGCGAACAATAGACCGTACCGCCGGCAGACTTATTTATTGCTTCAGTCAAGTCATCGCCAAAGGTGAATCTGTCTGATATCCCCTCAACGTGATACTGAACTTGCATTTGGGGGCCACGGCTGACATAGGCATGACCGGAACGAATGGCGTTTAGAATCGCCACCGGAGATAACTCCGACGCGTATACATAAGTCGCCGGATCGCCGAGGGTTTGCGGTTTATCCCCCCATTGTGCTGTTTCGTCAGGGAATCCATGCGTATCGGAGCCCCCGATGCCAGGTATTCGGTAACCTTCGTTCCATAAAGCAGTCCATACCTTCAATGATCGGTCATTGCTCAATGCTCTGTTCATGGCAGCTGGGGAATTCCATATTTCGATCGCATCCATGCATGAGACAGGCATATCCGGATATCGCCAAGCAAATCTGCCGCACATAGGATGATTGAGCACACGCACCGCTCCTTGCGCGCGTGCTTCATGCAGCAATCGAAGCTGATCTGTATCTGCAAGGATCTCTTTCGTGTCGAGCCATGTATGAAGACCAAGCGCATTCCAGTCGCCTCGGCCGAATGAAGTGAATTCCATGCCGGGAATGACGAGAATCTGCCCATTAGGCCAGGATGAAGGGAGAATATTATGTTCAGTCACGAAGAAAAAGTCCAACGCCATCCGTTTCGCTTGCGCCATCGTTTGATCGGGTGTCATTTTGCCATCGGATACTAAAGTATGGCCATGACAATCCCCCTTATACCAACGGGCTTGTTTTTCCAGACATTGTTTCCAATCATATTCATTCAACATCAACTGCTGCTGGTTTGGCGAATAGCCTGAGTTCCAAAGATTTCGCTCCGCATAGCCGTTGTCCCATCCATCCGGTAATTCTCCATGACCGGATTCCCACTCTATCCATAAGGATTGCGGAACAAATCGAATAAATTGAAGTGTCCACCGCCCTTCTTCGATACCCCCTGGAACGGATGAGTAACTATTGAATGTCGGTTCTCGATGAATCACTGCAGCTCGGACGCCGTGCACATCCATGTAGTTGAACCTAAGACGTCCCAGAGGATCCGTCAGTCTCAGTTCGCCCCAGGTGTTCTGTGATTCCCAATGAAATCGGAGGATCAGCCATTCTGCGGGTTGCGTTATCGTAAAGGACAGGCTTTGGGAAGCGCCATCCAAAGTGAATTCCAAACGTTGCATTTTCTTCAACCTTCCTTGCCATCAATTTTGAGTCATTCGGAATTCCTCTAAATGATCAAGATCGGCGCCGTCATGATTCAATTTTACATTAAAGCGACACTCTTTCTACAACGCGCAAACTACCTTCATGGGGTGCCAGTTCAACGGTTAGGCCATCTTGCAGTTCTGCGCCGGTGAACTTTCGCGCCTCCGCGGAGGGCGCTGTAATCCGGTATGCGGCATCGGGCTGCAAGCCCTTGAGCGATATACGGCATTTGCCGCCCTTGCAACCTGCGAATACGAACAATGCCGCCCAATCTCCCGCCTCGTCGGCGAATAGCGCAGCATCCCAATCTTCTGCAGATGATGGCTGCGGGAGCAACTGATAGAAATTTTGTACAAACAGATGTCGCAACGACTTGAAGCTCTGGACTTGCTCCGCCATCCGGACTGTCAGTTCGGGAGACCAACTGGCGATATCTCCGTCGAAAGCCAGCTTGCCAAGCATCCGGCTCAAGATGCTGGTGTCGTTGAAGCCTTCATCGCCTTGCCCCAGGTTCACTGCCACACTGCTGTTAAGCAGATGCCCCGGCAAAAAACGATTGGCTCTAGCTTGCATATAACGACAGTTAATAGCGGAAACTGTCTGATCGGAGAACCAATAAGCATGAGCCCGCTTCATTGTGCCGAGATCAATGCGTCTTCCGCCGCTTGCACATTGCTCCACCATCCAGTTCGGGTATCGTGTCATCAGTTCATCCAACACCCGGTAAAGCCCTTTCATGTATGCAAACTGTATCTTCAAGGTCGGATCTGCTGAATGCCAATAAGCATGCGGATCGATATTGTAATCCCATCTTGACCAGCGGATATCGAGCCGCTCAATCCAGCCGCCAATCAAATCGATCAGATAGTCCTGAACTTCCGGAATGGCCAAATTCAAGTGAAAAAATGCCGGGCTCTCACCCTGTAAAAACCATTCCGGATGAGACTTGTACAGCCAAGTATCTGCACCGGCACGCTCCGGCTCGAACCAAAGTCCAAAATGCATGCCGAGGGAGCGAACATTTTCTGCAATTGCTTCCAATCCATCCGGAAACTTGTTGCGGTCCACCTCATGCCAATTCCCGACACCCATGGGAAAATCCCCTGGGAACCATGACGCATCTACAGCGAATACTTCTACGCCAAGCTCAGCCGCACGCTGGGCTTCCCTCAAGATAATGTCCTGGTTCAGCTCATTCTCAATTCCGAACCAAGCATCATAGGTAACCGGCGGCAACAATGGTTTGCCTTGATACGTTGGACATATCTCTCTGTATAGATATTGACGCAGCGCTTGCGTACCCTCTTCCGGAGTGCCTGCATAAAGACCGAAGTGAACATCCGGAAGCTCCAATACTTCCCCGGCTTGAAGAATAATACCGTTAACCTTAACGCCTGCTGAAAGCTCACAAGAGCTTGAATCTATAGGGGTTACTTGCATATACCATTCTCCGGACCACTCCAATCCAGTAAAAAAGCCATGAGTCGCTCCCTCATGCTCCCAGCTTCCAATAAGGAGCGGCAAAAACAAGTTCGACGATCTTCCGGACGGATGACTCTCGATTCGTACACCCTCCCAAGCAAAATTGCGTTCCCGCATTCGATAAGCTTCCGGCGGATAATAGGATTCGGTCGTCCCGCCATTGGCATAAACATAACGCAACTGATCGGCTGGAAGTCCAATTTTCAGATTCAGCGGCTCCAGCACATCAATGGGACCGAAAGCCTCCTCGCTCACATTGGTTATCGTTACAGAGATTCGGCTTTCCTCCGTACCGGATTGTACAAATCGGACCGTTGCCTTAAGCATTCGTGTTTCGTTGCAGTAGCTTAAGTTTTGTTCCCCGTCTGTGCCCTGCAGCGAGAACTTTACGTCACCAATTCGGAATCCGGATTGTTCCAATCCCTCTGTCACTGGAAGATGGTGAATGTTTAAGAATTGACGAAATTTCGGGTGCATACCAGCATCTCCTTTTCCTCATCATCGATGTAATCCTGGTTAACAACGTATCATCGTCAATAATTTAATGTCAATGAATTATCAGGACTTACGGCGTTTGAGGTACAATCCGTAAAATTTGCGATGTAATAAGTAAAAATCGCTTCATTGTGTGTGCTTCCACAATTGGCTTACAATGATTCCAAGAGCATCTCGAGAACTCTTGGCAATACCAAACATCAAGCCAAACAGCAACGGGAGGGAAAAGCAATGCTTAAAAAGTGGGGTATTATATGTCTTTCCGCCATCATGATCACTGCCATATTTACAGGCTGTTCCAACAGCAGCAACAACACTTCCTCGCCTCCACCATCAAACACGCCTGAATCCTCAGGAGCTGTGAACAATTCTGCCAAGAACGAACCATTAGGCAAATATGACCCGCCGATTTCAATCGGTATGATCAGACAAACAAGCGACTCCGCCGAAGCCAACCTGCAAAAATTGAATACCGGAGAAACGACCGAGGACAACAGATGGACACGGATGTACGAAGAGAAACTGGGAATCAAGATTAAGTTCGATTGGATCGCCAAGGGTGAAGCTTTCGATCAGAAGAGGAAGCTGACATTGGCGACAGGAGACATTCCTGAATTTATGGCCGTAAATGCCAGTGAGCTGAAGCAACTGTATGAAGCAGGTCTTATTCAGGATATGACTGATGTCTATAAAAACTATGTCTCCGATTTTGCCAAGGGAATTATGGAGCTCGACGGCTCCAACCCATTCGACGCAGCCACGTTCGACGGCAAAATGTATGCGATTCCAAACATCTGGTCCTCCTATGATAGCGCCCGATTCCTGTGGATACGTTATGACTGGCTGCAAAATCTTGGATTGCCCGAGCCCGAAACGATGGAGGATGTATTGAAGATTTCGGAGGCCTTCGCCACCCGGGATCCGGACGGCAATAGCAAAAAGGATACATTCGGTCTTGGCGCAAACAGATCACTTGAGGATGAACCCGGCGGTCTTCAGCCATTCTTCAATGCCTTCGGCGCATACCCTGAAATCTGGTTTGAGAAACAAGGCGAGCTTGTATACGGCACCGTTCAGCCGGAGATGAAAACGGCGCTGCTTAAGTTGCAACAAATGTACAAAAGCGGAGAGATTGACAAGGAGTTCGCGGTCAAAGATAGCGCCAAGGTCATAGAAGATGTCGCATCAGGTAAAATCGGCATGCTGTTCGGAGGTCACTGGGCACCGTTCTATTTCCAGGCAGCCAAAGACCTGGATCCCGCTCTGGACCTCAGACCCTATGCCATACCTGGTATGAACGGCGAAACCGGATTGGTGCAACTGCCGATGGGAACCTCCTCCTGGTGGGTAGCGCGTAAGGATGCGAAGAATCCTGAGGCCATCATGAAGCTCATCAACATGCAATTGGAAATCAGTCTCGGCGAGACTGCTGACGAGACATTCACGCGTACTGCGGAAGGGCTCGATACTTGGGGTATGTCTCCGGTGTATATTCAACATCCGGAAATCAACATCATGAGCTGGAATGCCGTGAAGAACTATGTGGATAAAGACGATTTGACCGGTGTCGATCCGATTTCGAAACAGATTGTGAAATATGTGAAGAAATATAAGGAAGGCGATAACAAGCAATGGAGCATGTACACGATCTATGCACCGAGCAAATCTTCTATGGAGGTGCTGGATTTCTACATCAAGAACGACAGATTCCAACGCAACATGTTCTATGCGGCGCCGACTCCTTCCATGGTGAAACGGAATGAAACGCTGAAGAAACTGCGAGAAGAAACTTTCACGAAAATCATCATCGGCGATTCAAGTATTGATGAATTCGACAATTACGTCGAGCAATGGAAGACGCTGGGAGGCAACGACATCATGAAGGAAGTCGCAGAGTGGCGCAAATCCAGTTAACACCTGAAGTTCGCTTTATTGACCGCTTTCCGATACTGCAGAGCTGTTACCGGCTCTGCAGTATGATTTTCATGTGATCCGAGGTGCTGCATTTTGTTTAAATCGTTTGTCAAACGTGAAGCCCCGCTTCATCTCATGCTGATTCCGGGGCTGGCTTTAGTTGTCATTTTTTCCTATCTCCCGATGGCAGGCATTGTCATTGCCTTTCAGGACTTCATCCCGGCCAAAGGCTTATTCGGCAATCAAAAATGGGTAGGGATTGAAAACTTCATTTATGTAGCCGACCTGCCCAGTACAATGAAAGTTGTCATGAACACCTTGCAGATTGCCATTATGAAAATCGTCAGCAATCTTCTGGTTCAAATCGCAGTCGCGTTGATTCTAAACGAGCTATTGTTCGCCAGATTCAAAAAATTCGTACAAACCATCATTTACATGCCTCATTTCCTATCTTGGATTATCATTTCAGGCATGTTGGTAGACATCCTTTCACCTTCCGGAGGCATTGTCAATCGTTTGATCGTTGCACTTGGTTTCGAGCCGATTTTCTTCCTTGGCAGCAATGCCTGGTTCCCTTATATACTTGTGCTGTCTGAAGTATGGAAGGGCTTCGGGTTCGGGTCGATTATTTTCCTTGCAGCGATCACCGGCATCGATCCACAGTTGTATGAAGCAGCGAGAGTCGATGGTGCAAGTCGACTGCGTCAAATTTGGCATATCACGCTGCCCGGGATACGGATGATTATTGTCCTGATGTGCGTACTGAGTCTGGGCAGCATTCTGAATGCCGGGTTCGACCAAGTCTTTAATTTATACAGCCCGATCGTTTACGACAGCGGAGATATCATCGATACGATGGTTTACCGTATGGGCGTCCTGGACGCACAATTTGGCGTTGCAACCGCTGTTGGTTTATTCCAGTCCTTGGTTTCTTTTATTTTGATCTCTATAGCCTACTATTTGGCATACAGACTTGCTGACTATAGGATTTTCTAGTCAGCAGTCACTTATGCCGCTCGATTTCGAATGCACAAATCTGTATCGGGAGGTGGACGCCACCGCATGATCATCAACAGAATTCGAATGACCGATATTGTGGTTTGCACGATTGCGGCTATTCTCATGCTCCTGTGTCTTATTCCTTTTCTGCACGTTGTTGCCGTATCCTTCAGCAATAGTGCGTTGGCTACTGCCGGCAAGATTACTTTTATTCCCAGAGGCTTTACTTTAGTCGCTTATGACTATTTGCTTAGTCAGATCGTGTTCTGGAAAGCTATGTTCGTCTCTGTCGAACGTGTGCTGCTTGGCGGCTCCCTCAATTTGTTGTTGACCATCTTGATTGCCTACCCGCTTTCCAAGGAGAACAAGCAGCTTCACCTGAGAACGTTCTATGTCTGGATTTTTGCCTTTACTATGCTATTCAGCGGCGGTTTGATTCCATGGTATATGCTCATCCATAAGCTGGGCCTTATGGATTCAATATGGGCCTTGGTGCTGCCAAGTGCCGTTCCTGTTTTCAATGTAATCGTTCTTCTTAATTTCTTCAGGCAAACTCCCAAGGAGCTGGAGGAATCGGCACTCATTGACGGCGCCGGTCATCTGAGGATATTAGTCAGTATTTATTTGCCGCTCGCTCTGCCGTCATTGGCGACAATCACCTTGTTCTCATTGGTTGGCCATTGGAACAGTTGGTTTGACGGTCTTGTTCTGATGAACAGTCCACAGAATTATCCGCTGCAAACCTACTTGCAGACTGTTATTGTGCAGATGGATACATCCCGTCTTTCTACCTTGGATGCAGAACAATTTGCTTTGTTATCCGATAAAACGATAAAAGCGGCACAGATTATAGTGGGTAGCCTGCCCATCATCATGGTCTATCCGTTTCTCCAGAAATATTTCGTCAAGGGGCTCGTCATTGGCAGTGTCAAAGGATAAATGGATAAATGAGTACAATATATGCAAAGTGGAGGAACCTGAATTACACGCCGGGGAGCTGCTGTTGAAAGTAGACTCAGCAGGGATCTGCGGGAGTGAAATGAAGGTTATCCGGGGCGTAGCAGTGTTCGAGCAGTGTGTCTGCATGCGCTAATTCCCTGAACAGTGGGGGAAATCACTATCGATAGAGGAGTAGATGAATATGAAAGTGTATGCAACACCTCACGATTTTCCCCATCTGGACCAAGAGAGGACTGTCCTCTCTCGGCTTGGAGTTGACCTGCTGGAACTGAAAACAAGTGACCCTGAAGAGATCGGCATCTTGGCCAAGGACGCAATTGCCCTGTTCGTGCAGTACACGAAAATTCCGGAAGCGACGATTCGCCAGTTAGAGAAGTGTCGGGTAATTGTTCGATACGGCATCGGATATGACAATATCGATTTGAAGAGCGCAGGGGAACAAGGTATCTATGTATGCAATGTCCCGCATTATTGTGGTGAAGAAGTAGCGGATCACACGATGAGTCTACTGCTTGCCTCTGCACGGAAGTTGGTGCAGCAGAACGACTTCGTCAAGCAAGGTGAATGGTCCTTTCTCAACCGTGTTGCGGTTCCAAGTTTAAGTAGTTCCGTATTGGGATTGGTCGGTCTCGGTTATATTTCCCGTCATGTCGTCCGTCGCGCTCAAGCGTTCGGAATGGAGGTTGTCGCCTATGATCCGTGGATTCCAAAGGATCAAGCGAGAGCGCTTCAGGTAGAAATTGTTGATTTCACTAAATTATGCAATTTGGCAGATTTTATTTCCCTACATGTTCCATTGACCGATGATACCCAGTATTTAATTCGTAAAGAAACCATTGCATCCTTAAAAGATGGGGCGGTTATCATCAATACGGCCAGAGGCGGACTAATACACGAAGAGGATGTTGCGGAAGCGATTAAGTCAGGTAAGCTAGGGATGGTGTGTTTGGATGTACTCGAGCAAGAGCCGCCGGGACCTTCTCATCCTTTAATCGGGCTTGATAATGTCATATTCACCCCGCACAGTGCTTATTATTCCGAACGATCTCTGCCGAGACTTCAAAAGATGGCTGCAGAGGAAGTGGAACGGGTGCTGCGGGGAGAAGCGCCGCAAAGTGCGGTTAATCGAAGGTGGTACATTCAAAAATAGGGGAGCGCAAAGACAGATGAAACGATTTGCGAATAAAGTAGCAATTGTCACAGGAGGGGGGACAGGCATCGGAAGGGAAACTGCCGTCCGTCTTGCTGCTGAAGGGGCGAAGGTGGTCGTGGCGAATCGCTCTGAGGCGAATGCCAGAACAACGTTAGCCAGAATTGAACAGAATCAGGGAAAGGCAATGTTCGTCCCCACCAATATCGGCCGTTCGGAAGATATTCGCAAATTGATCGAGGCCACTCTCGGAGCTTACGGCAGACTAGATGCAATTGTCCATAGTGCGGCAATAGAATCGCTGCACAATGTAGTTGACCTGCCTGAAGAAGAGTGGCACGAAACAATCAACGTCAATTTAACAAGCGCCTATCTGCTCGGTAAATATGGCATTCCGCCTATGATAAAGGGTGGAGGAGGCGCAATAATAAATGTGGCCTCAGTCCACGCGCATGCTACAATTGCCAAACATGCCGCCTATGCTGCGTCCAAGGGTGGCATTCTATCCTTGACGAAAAGCATGGCCATCGATTACGCCAAACAAGGTATACGTGTCAATGCGGTTTTGCCTGGAGCGACAGCCACATCCATGTTGAATCGTTGGGCTGTAATGGAAGGGAACGAAGCGCCGAACCCGCGAGAGGAGTGGAAGGATTCCCAGCCGCTTGGACGGATTGGCGAGCCCGAAGAAGTAGCAAACCTGATCTGTTTTCTGGCAAGTGAGGAATCGAAGTTTATCATTGGCAGCGGAATCGTAATTGATGGCGGAATGCTCGCTGAGCTTTAACTCATCGTCTTTATCTCCTGAAGATCGTGTTAACTACACGGGTAAGTCGTTAACAAATGAAGGAGTGAGAAGGCTGATTACCGATAGCGCAGTGAATGGGCTTCGCAGTGTGGTGTTGGAAAATGACCGTTTGCGGCTAGTTTTCATCCCGCAATTAGGAAGCAAGATGATCTCCTTGATGAATAAACGAACAAGACGTGAATGGCTGGATCGCCCTGCCGGAAGGGAGTTTCAGAAGCCCGTCTACGGTTCCTTATGGGGAGATTGGGATCGATGCGGCTGGGACGAGATGCTTCCTTCCATTGACCCGTGCTCCTATCCTGAAGCTCAATGGGCAGACATTGAGGTTCCTGATCACGGAGAGCTTTGGTCCTTGCCGTGGCGGCATGAAGTTGTAAATGATGTGACGCTATTGTTTTCCGTGAGCGGAGTGCGGTGGCCATATCAGCTTCAAAAGCAAGTTCGTCTGGAGGAGAATCGGATTCACTTCTCTTATAAACTAATCAACTGTAGTTCATATTCGCTCCCTTATTTATGGGCGCCCCATCCAATTGTAAGTGCTAGGCCATCGATGAAGGTGAAGTTCCCTCTGTCGGTGAAGGAAGTTTCGGTTTCCATGTCCTCCAATGACTGGTTAGGGCAGCGTGGCAATAAGCTGTCTTGGCCGCATTATTGTCTGCCTGATCGGGAGGTGAGACTTGACCGGATGCCGATGCCGGATGACGGTGTGTATTACAAGATCTACGCTGCTGCTCCCATGTCGGAAGGCTGGTGCTCGATTGAGGATGAGGCAACGGGAGAATCGTTCACATTCACCTACAGCGCAGATTGCCTCCCTTATTTAGGGTTGTGGATGAACGCGAAGGGGTGGGGAGGCGAGTATCATCTGGCGCTTGAGCCATCCAGCGGATATCTCGACAATCTTGGTGAAGCCAGACAACAAGAGAGATGCGCAATTCTTCAGTCGCATAACAACCAGCAGTGGGAGCTTGTCTGTACGATCCAATAAATGTAATGAGAGGGCTGGAAATGCACAAATTCAAAGAACGGACATGTCGATTGGCCGAAGACGGAAAGAGCCAATGGACCATTGTCAGAGGAGCGAATCCGTCTCCGTCGGAGATCTATGCGGTGGAGGAATTTGTCGGCTTCTTCCGGGATATGACGGGAGTCGCTCTTCCTGTAGCAGACGACAACTCGTCAGTATCCGAGTATGAAATTGTGATTGGCAAAGGGTCGCGAACGAATTCGGATGAAATGGACGCCGAGATTGACCGAATGGGGGATGAAGGGTTCATTGTCAAAATAACAGAACAACGGATCACGATAGCAGGAGGCAAACTGAGAGGCACGCTTTATGGCGTGTATGATTTTCTGGAAGAGGAATTGGGTTGTCGCTGGTACACGCCTGAGACAACCCATATCCCCCAAAGAGAGACCGTAAGGTTGAAAGAAGGTCATCGGGCTTTCAAACCGCGTCTTGAATACCGTGAAGTTCTTTGCACTTATAACGATACAACCCATGACAAGCATGAAACGGACTGGTTTGTAAGAAACCGTCTTAACGGTCAATTCGTCCAATATCAACCGAAGCATGGCGGGGGCATCAAGTGGCAGGGAGGATTCGTTCATACCTTCCATTCGCTTGTCCCTCTCTCCGAATATTATGATGAGCACCCCGAATATTATTCTTATTCCGAGGCAGAGGGCAGGCGGATGAATGGGAAGAGAGCGCAGCTTTGTCTGACGAATCCGGACGTGCTTAACATCGTCGTCGAACGTATAAAGGGCTGGCTCCGTGATCATCCCGAAACAACGAATGTATCCGTGTCGCAGGTCGACGGTACGAAGCCCGGGGATATGTTTCCCTGCGAGTGCCCAGCATGCAAGGCGGTTGACGAAATGGAAGGCAGCCATAGCGGTTCGCTTCTGCACTTCGTCAATGCGGTTGCCGAACAGATAGAGAAGGAGTTTCCTCTCGTCAATATCGATACATTGGCTTATGCCTATACGACTGAACCGCCGAAGTATGTCAAAGCGCGACCCAATGTCATTGTCAGACCTTGTTTCAGGGGCGATAAGCTTTCAGATTGGTATAAGGTTTGCGATCGTCTCTATTTATGGGATTACGTTACGAATTTCCGCCATTATGCGCTCCCGTTTCCCAATTACGATCTGATTTCAAAGGTCTTGAACGACCTTCTGCAATATAACATTAAAGGCTTGTTCGTACAGAGCACGTACAATACACAAGGAATTGATTTTAATGAATTAAAGACGTATATTTATGCGAAACTTTTATGGAGATCGGACAGGGATGTCAATCAAATAATGGATGAATTTATGGCGGCTTTCTTCAAAAATTCAACTGGTCCGCTTATGGAGTACCTGAATATGTTGAGGAAAAAAATTAAGGATGATCGGCTCGTGCCGATGTGTTTTGTTAATTTGCCGGTAAGTTATCTGACCAAAGAAATGCTCCGTCGTGCTGATGAGATATTTGATCGCGCCGAGATGCTGGCTCCCGATCGGCCCATCCTTGAACGGGTACAGAGGATGCGGCTGTCCGTCAGATTTGTCCAGCTTATGATGATGCCGAAGGACGATCCCTTGCGCGAGACCATGATAGACGAATATTTCGAAGACGTAACCGCATTGGGTGTAAGGCTCATTAGCAACCGCAACACTCTTCCGCAGGCTAAGAAAGGCATGCTGGAGTTTTCAGGGATTTATGAACTCAATGAAGTAATTCCGGTTAATGATATCGTAGACGCGATCTGATTGAATCTGCTGCGTTGGATTTTCCCAGGCAGCATTGGAAGACAAAGGCCGCCCGTTACGGGCGGCCTTGCTGCTTAGCTTCTTCTACAAATCACCGAACCGGCTTTGTTGCCCTTGTCGACGTGCTCGTCAAGTGAGGGAGTCTGCGTAAATTCGGCATAGCTGCTCCCGGTTCTCGGGGACAGGCAAGCTCGCAAGCGCAGGCTCCTTCTCCTCCGTAAGTTCACGGATCAATTCCCTTAGCAGGTCGGAGAACAGCGTTTCTTTCGCTGCGTAGTAACGATATAACTAAGTATTCCATACCGCCCCAATCGATGCTGTCTCCGTGTTTTGCCTGAAGCGTATAAACGACCGGATGAGGGAGCAGCGACTCTCCTCCGACCCTCGCGATCGGTTCGTTCCAATCGCCGATGGAAACGAAGATATAGCAACAGTCCATTTGAAAGGTTTGGTCATGGTGGCGTTGAAGTAGTCAATAAACTGAAACACTTGTCTCTGTAGACGGTGCCGGACTCGTTCTTGACGGCATGCTTTGTCGATTAACAATAAGTTTACGAGGAAACGACCGTTCCGTTTGCCGCGCGGCAAGCGACCGAGACCGTGGACAGCTCCGGCCCCAACGCTCCGGTCCCGTCCGGTCTCCGGCGCTTTTGGCCGAGCCGTTCTACGCGGAGATAACGCTACATGCGCTCCGGCGCTCTCATCCCCAGCAGTGCCAAGCCGCGCTTCAACACCTTGGCGACCGCTGCGGCGCATGTGAGCTTGCTGTAGGTTTCCTCAACGTCTGGCCCAATGATCTTGCCTTCGTTATAGAAGCGATTGAAGTCTTTGGTCAGCTCCAGCAAGTAACGTGCCACGACAGAAGGCTCGTTCTCGCGGACGGCTTGACGAATCGCGTCTTCGCATACCGACACGGTCTTCATGCATGACCAGGCGCCGGCAGAAGCGAGAAAGCGGCCGTCTGCCTGCATTCCCCGGCTTTGCCATTCGGCAAATTCTCCCTTGCGCAGCAGGCTGGCGATTCTCGCATGCGTGTATTGCAGGTATGGTCCCGTCTCCCCCTCGAAGCTGAGCGCTTCCTCCAGGCTGAAATCGACCGACAATTGCCGACGGTTTTTCAAGTCCCCGAACACGATCGCGCCCACGCCTACGTCTTCGGCCGTTTCACGCTTGTTTTCCAACTCCGGGCTTTTCGCCTCGATAATGTCCAGCGCCTTCGCCACGGCCTCATCCAATACCTCGTCCAGGAACACGACTTTGCCTCTGCGCGTGGACATCTTCTTGCCCTCGTATTTCATCAGCCCGAAGGCGACGTGGCGGCAATCCGCATGCACCTCTTCGCCCATCCGGCCGAGAACGGCGAGCACCTGCTGAAAATGAAGCGTCTGCTCCGCTCCGACCACGTAGAGAATGCGATCGGCGTCCAGTTGATGTTTGCGGTAGAGGGCGGTGGCCAAATCTCGGGTCGGGTAGATCGTCGTCCCGTCGGATTTCAGTATCAGGCATGGCGGCATGCCGAGATCGTCCAGCCGCACGACCTGCGCTCCGTCGCTCTCCTCCAGCAGCCCGAGCCCGGACAGCCGATCCACGACCGCTCCCATCTTGTCGTTGTAGAAGCTCTCGCCCTGCACCAGGTCGAATCGAATACCCAACCTCGCGTACACGCGGTCGAATTCCTTCATGCTCTCCGTCACGAAGAACCGCCACAGCTCTTGCGTCTCGGCGTCGCCCGTCTCCAGCTTGCGGAACCATTCCCGCGCTTCGTCCTCGAGGCCCGGATCGCGCTCGGCTTCTTCGTGGAATTTCACGTACAGCCTCAAACTCTCTTTGATCGGCTCGGCTTCGAGCGTGCCGCTGTCGCCCCAGCGGCGATAGGCCGCGATCAGCTTGCCGAACTGCGTGCCCCAGTCACCCAGATGATTGACCTTCGTCACCTTGTAACCGGCTGCCCGATACAAGTTTGCCAGCGCATTGCCGATCATCGTAGAGCGCAGGTGCCCGATGCCGAACGGCTTGGCGATGTTGGGCGAGGACATGTCGATGACGACATGTTGGCCCGCGCCGTCTCGCAGATGTCCGTAGTCGTCCGCCATGACGGCATCAAGCAACAGTTTGCTCCAATGCGCGGGATCGAATTTCAGGTTCAGGTAACCGCCCGCGGTCACGGCATGGACGCCGTTGCCCGGGGGTGCGTTCACGGCTGCCGCCAGTTGCTCCGCGATGGCCGTCGGCGCTTGACGCTGGAGCTTGGACAAGGTGAAGCAAGGGAAAGCGACATCTCCCATCTCCGCGCGGGGCGGAATTTCGAGCAGGGCCGCGATTTTTGCTTCCTCCATCGGCAGAAGCGGGGCGAGCATGTGTGCGGCGAGTTGGATGAGCATAGGTTTAACCTCCTATTGTGCGTTTCGGTTGGCGATTGAAGGGGGGCGGCGTTCTTGTTGCGATTGATTCCTGCTGCTGGATGCTGTAGCGGATGTGCGGCTGGTCCTGCAGCGGCGATTGGCGGACAACCGCTTGACGCTGTAACGGACTCCGCGTGCCTGACCACCGACTTGCGACGCTGTGACGGACACAGCGAACCTTGATTGTGGCTGATTTCAACTGCGCAGCGCTGTAACGGACACAGGTGCACTTATTTGGCTCGTCGGGATCCTTTTTGATCGCAATTGGTGGAAATAACGTCTCGTGTGTCCGTTACAATCGCAGATAGGCGGGACGCGGCGGGATAAGCGCGCTCATGTCCGTTCCCGATTCCGACTGCCGCACAGCAAACAAAAATCCCCCGTCTCATCAAAGAGACGGAGGATCAGTCCGCGGTACCACTCTTCTGGCATTCCCGCGTGCGGGAACCCACTCTGCATTGGATAACGGCCAACTGGTGACCGGATTTCCCTACGTACGAGAGACAAATTCGGCAGCGACTTTACCGGCCATTCTCCACATGAGTGGAAAATTGGCAACGATGCAACCGGATATGCCTCGGCGTGATCGGAACATCTGGCAATGATGCAACCGGATGTGCCTCAGCGCGGTCGGAACGTCCGGCAGTCTGCGCAACCGGATCGTTCCACTTCGCGTCCTTCGGTTCGGGAAATCGACTCCCGGGTCCGCTTCCCCGATCGGCCGTGCCGGCTCCCACCCTCCCGGCTCTCTGCATGACGGCGATGATCGGGTACTCTCCCGTTCCTTGTCGATCGAATATTTGATCAACAGTATACCAACCGCCGCAGCCTTCCGCAAGAGGAATTGGTGCTGCAATACCGATTGAAGCGGATTTAGGAGATCGGACAGATCGATCTGCATAATATGGATCACATCGTCACACTTTACTTGGAGATCAAGCTGGACTAATCTCCACGCATACAGGCCGTCCAATCCCGATTATACTTAGTGATGTTGTGGAAATTAATGGGAGGAATGAGACATGCGGATCGGCATCCCGAAGGAAATCAAAAACAACGAACGGCGCGTGGCCGTCACGCCTGCAGGCGTGCAATCGTTGGTGAAGGCAGGCCATCAAGTGCTCGTGGAGGCGGAAGCCGGGCTGGGGAGCGGATTTCCGGACTCCTCGTATGCGGAAGCCGGCGCGGTCATAATAGCGTTTGCGGCTGACGTGTGGAACCGGGCGGAAATGATCGTGAAGGTGAAAGAGCCGCTGCCGTCCGAATACGGATATTTCCGCGAGGGCTTGATCGTATTCGCCTACCTGCATCTGGCTGCGGAGCCCGCGCTTACGAAAGCACTGACGGATCGCGGCGTAACCGCGATCGCTTACGAGACGGTCGAAGTAAACCGTACGCTGCCGCTGTTGACGCCGATGAGTGAAATCGCCGGACGAATGGCTGCTCAGATTGGCGCACAATTTCTGGAGAAGCCTTATGGCGGCAAAGGCATCCTGCTTAGCGGCGTGCCCGGCGTAAGACGCGGCAAGGTCGTCGTTATCGGAGGCGGCGTGGTCGGTACCAACGCCGCGCGCATCGCCGCAGGGCTCGGTGCGGACGTGACGGTGATCGATCTGAGTGCCGAGCGATTGCGGTATTTGGACGATGTGTTCGGTACGCAGCTCCATACCTTAATGTCGAGCCCTGTGAATATCGCGGAGGCGGTCGCCGAAGCTGATCTTGTCATCGGCGCCGTGCTCATTCCGGGCGCGAAAGCGCCGAAGCTCGTTACGGAGGACATGGTCGCGTCCATGGGTCCGGGGTCCGTCGTGATCGATGTCGCGATCGACCAGGGCGGTATCCTCGACACAGTGGACAAGATCACGACACACGATAGCCCTACATATGTCAAGCACGATGTCGTCCATTACGCGGTGGCCAACATGCCGGGCGCGGTTCCGAGAACGTCGACGCTTGCCCTGACGAACGTTACGTTGCCGTACGTGTTGCAAATCGCGAACAAGGGAGCGGTCCGAGCCATCCTGGAGAGCCTGGCGCTGAAGGGCGGCGTCAACACGATGGGCGGGCATATTGTTTGCGCGGCGGTCGCGACAAGCCTTGGAACGCCGACCCGTTCGGTGAATGACTTGCTCGGCGCAAACCCGGACGCGTAACGGACAGGCGGACGAGCGACTACACAGTGGACGAAATTCTGAAAGTTGGCGCGGACAGCACCATATGGACAAGAACGGCGACACAACTGGCGAAAATGATGCGGACGGCACCATATGGGCAAGAGCGACAACACGATGAGCGAAAATGGTGCAAACAGCACCATATGGATTAGTATAACGATCCATAAATAATGCAACTATATTCCCAAAAAAGTTTGTGGTGTAATGTTCATAGAACATTTCGACCGGAGAGATATCATGCCCTTCAGATCCAAGAAAGACGACAAAACCCGGTTACTGCACCTCAGCGACTGCGAACGTGGTCCCTAACTCGACAAAACCCGGTTACAGCACCTCAGCGACTGCGAACGTAGTCCCTAACCCGACAAAACCCGGTTACAGCACCTCAGCGACTGCGAACGTTGTCCCTAACCCGACAAAACCCGGTTGCAGCACCTCAGCGACTGCGAACGTGGTCCCTAACCCGACAAAACCCGGTTACAGCACCTCAGCGACTGCGAACGTGGTCCCTAACCCGACAAAAGAGACTGTCGATTAATGGATAACAGAATGCATTACGCACGAAGCATCACTCTTTCGCCTAGCCATCCATCGTAACGGAACACAGAGACGTTATCCGGTGAAGAGGGTTTCGCTCCAGATTGCAACGGAACACAGAGACGTTATTCCGCGGTTTCACAGTGATTTCTGCAACGTTTGTCGCTAATAAGGGTTTAACGTTCCGTTAGCTTTTACAAAACACCCTTTTTCGCTGATTAAGGCTTCTGGGTTCCATTACGCTGCTTACTCAGCCTGGTTTGCCCGATCCACAATTAATCGCAGTCTCCAAAACCCGGTTACAGCACCTCAGTCACTGCACACGGTGTCTCTAACCCGACAAAACCCGGTTGCGGAGTTTGAGTAACGTTACTTAAGGATCGTTCTACTAGAACGGCGGCGACACAACTGGCGAAAATAAAGCGAACAGCACCGTGCAGTCAAGGGCTGCCCGGTTGTAATAGAATGTCGATGTGTATATAGTAGAAACAAGAATTGCGGCTATAGCCGGAGCGACAGACGAGGAGAGGCGAAAATGAAAGGCGTGCCGGGCGAGGCGGACAAGATAGTCAAGACGCGTATCTCGGGCGAGCTGCGAATCGTGCGCGAGGGTGGGGCACAGGGTCTCGACTTTGCGGGCGAACTGTATCGACTTCCCACCGGATCCGGCTGGGCGATTACGAGCGGGGACATGACGTTCGTTGTGCGTACAGATGAGGTTCGCCTGACCCGCCGGGGACAGACGACGCAAGAGCAGCGGTTCCGCGTCGGACACGCTTTGCCGGGCACGATCGGCACCGAATTCGGCACGCTTCAGGCGGAAGCGGTGACGCATCGCTTGCTTAGCGACTTGACCACGGCCGGCGGTACGGTAGAATGGGAATACGATATGCGCATGGCGGACCAGGAGCTTGGCCGATGCGCGATTACGCTGCTTATTCGGGAGGAAACAACAGAATGAACGTGTTAGCCAAGCTTCAAACGGTCATGGGCAATGCCTTGTCCGATGCGGCGATCGGCGCAGGACTGGTGGAAAGCCGCGACGAATTGCCGCCCATCGTGCTGGAGGTGCCCAAGGACAAGTCGCACGGCGACCTCGCCACGAATCTGGCGATGCAGTTGACGAAGATCGCGAGGCGCAATCCCCGCCAGATCGCGGAGCTGATTCTGGAGCATCTCGACAAGAGCCGCGCCTGGATCGAATCGGCGGAGATCGCGGGCCCCGGCTTTATCAATTTCCGACTGGACAAGCGGTTCCTGCATCAGGTCATCGGCGATGTGCGCACGCAGCAATCCCGTTACGGCCGGATCGAGGCCGGCCACGGCCAGCGCATCCAGGTCGAGTTCGTCAGCGCCAATCCGACGGGCAGCCTGCACCTGGGACATGCGCGCGGCGCCGCCGTCGGCGATGCGCTGTGCAACCTGTTCGAATACGCCGGCTACGAGGTCACTCGCGAATATTACATTAACGACGCCGGCAACCAGGTCGCCAATCTTGCCAAATCGATCGAAGCCCGCTATCGTCAGGCGCTCGGACGGGATGCCGAGATGCCGGAGGACGGCTATCACGGCGAGGACATCGTCGGCTTCGCCCGGGAGCTGGCGGAGCGCGAAGGCGACAAGCTGCTGGCGCTGCCGGACGAGGAGCGTCTCGCTTATTTCCGCAGCTACGGGCTGGAGCGGGAGCTGGACAAGCTGAAGCGGGATCTTGCGCGGTTCGGTGTCCGTTTCGACAATTGGTACAGCGAGACTTCCCTCTATGAGACCGGCAAAGTGACGGCCGCCCTGCAAGCGCTCCGGGACAAGGACCAAGTCTACGAGGAAGAAGGCGCGGTCTGGCTGAACACGATGCCGTTCGGCGACGACAAGAACCGCGTGCTCGTCAAGAACGACGGCTCGTACACGTATTTGACGCCCGACATCGCCTACCATATGGACAAGTACGCGCGCGGATACGATCGAATGATCAACATCTGGGGCGCGGACCATCACGGATACATCCCGCGCATGAAGGCCGCGATGGCGGCGCTTGGCAACGATCCGGACAAGCTGACCGTATTGATCGCCCAGATGGTCAGCCTGTTCCAGAACGGCGAGAAGGTCAAGATGTCCAAACGCACCGGCAAAGCGGTCGCGATGGAAGACTTGATGGACGAAGTCGGCGTCGACGCGATCCGCTACTTTTTTACGATGCGCAGCATGGATTCCCATCTGGACTTCGACATGGATTTGGCGGTTTCGACCTCCAACGAGAACCCCGTGTACTACGTCCAGTATGCGCATGCGCGGATTTGCAGTATTTTCAGACAGGCCGACGAACAGGGGATTCGCTTGCTGCCATGGGAAGAAGCGCCGGTGCACCGCCTGGCGTCCGAGCAGGAATTCGACCTGCTGCGCAAGATGGGCGAATTGCCCGATGCGATCGCGGACGCGGCGAGAGTCTATGCGCCTCATGCGATCATCCGCTACGTATACGAGGCGGCCTCCATGTTCCACAGCTATTACCGGGCGGAGCGCGTCATCACCGAGGATGCGGAGCAGACCCAGGCCAGACTGCAGCTGCTGGAGGCGCTGCGCATCGTGCTCTTCAATTGCCTGAAGATCGTCGGCGTATCGGCGCCCGAGAAGATGTAGCGAAGACGACAAATGAAGGATGGACCGAATGCGAAAATTCAGAGCATTTTGTCGGCGTATCTAAGCATTCGCAGAACATCCAGTTCCCGCACCGATCTGGACGATTTCGCCCCGGCCCCCTTCAACGGAAGGCCCGATTGCTTGACGATCTCCTGAATTTGGGCAACCGTCAGGCTGGGCCGATACGCGAGCAGCAAAGCGACGGCGCCGGTCACGTGGGAGGTCGCCATCGAGGTGCCGCTCATTTCGCGGTACTTCCCGCCCAGCCAGGCGGACACGATCTTGTCGCCGGGGGCGTATATGTCGATGCCTGCACTGCGGTTGGTGAACGAGGCGACTCGGCCTTGCTTGTTCGTAGCGCCGACGGCGATCGTGTTGTCGTACCGTGCCGGATAATCGATGTCTGTGCTGCGGCCGTCATTGCCGGAGGAAGCGATGACGACCACCCCGGATTGGCTGGCATTCGTGACGGCATGCAGCAGGGAGCTGCTGCGGTTCTGCATGCCGAAGCTCATGTTGACGAGGTGCATATGATTGCGGACGCACCAGTCGATGCCCAGAATGATGTCGGATACGAACGCGGTGCCGTTGCTGTCGAAAGCTTTGACCGGATGGATCGAGGCGCGCGGCGCGACGCCGATCATCCCGTGCAGCCGGTTGGCCGCCGCGATCGTGCCGGCGATGTGCGTACCGTGCCCGTTATCGTCGTAGGGCGGCACGGTGCGGTAGATCAGGTTGATGCCCCGTTCGACAGAGTCTCTGAGATCGGGATGCCGGTAATCGACGCCGGTGTCGATGACGCCGATGCGAACGCCGAGCCCTGTCGATTTGCCCCAGGCTTGCGGCGCCCGAATATGTCGCACGCTCCATGGGACGCCGTCGACCAGTGCGCTGGAACCCCGGGACAGAGCATGGATCCGAATTCTGGCATCGTGCTCGCAGCGAACGTTATCCATCCATGAACGCGGGATGGATTCCGGTACGATCGGGCAGGAGATGCCGTGAATGAGGCCGAGATTTCGGACGCCTCTGGGCATGTGGGCGCGCTTCTTGCGGGCTCGCCATGCTTGCAGGAATTGGCGATATTCGCTCGCGCCCCGAAATCGGAGGATCGACCGCCGACCGCTTGAAGCCCCCGATTCGAGAGAGAAGTGCAGCCAATCGATAAATCTGCCAGCATCCATGTCGCTCTCCCCCTGATCGATGAGTGCTCCCCTATTGTATGTGGACACTGATCGAAGAGCATGGGATGAGGCCTTTTTGGCCGGAAATAGGCTTTCCCCCGTGTCAATTCGCTTCGTCGGGCATAGGATGGATGGAGAGTTTCCCGGCGAGACTCTCGGCAATGCCGGTTCCTCCGCTGCGGAGCGGCCGGAGGGATACAGTCGAAAAGCGAAGATGCTGTCCGACAAGACGCGTCTTCGCTTTTTCGCCGATACGAAGCCGCATCTTCGGAATATCAGAACTTAATAAGCTCCGCCCGTTATCGTTAAGCTGATATTTCCCGAATGAACGGCATCGTCTTTGAAGGACGGCAAAGCATTTTTTCTTGTTTGCAATTTTGCGGAAAATAAGGTTTACTATAGTTTGACACCGAAGCATGTGCGTTGAATTGTTTACATACAGAGAGGATGGGAACTCACTTGAGCGCCGAATACGTGTTGAAATTGAGCTCCGAGAAGATCCGGGAGATGCCGATGGTCGATCTCGCCTTCGAGGTGCTGAAAGCGGCCAATACCCCTTTCTACTATCGCGATTTGATGAACGAGATTGCGAAGCTGCGGGGCTTCTCCGAGGACCAGATCAATGAAGTCATCGCCCAACTGTACACCGAGATCAACATTGACGGTCGTTTCGCCTGCGTAGGCAGCAATGTCTGGGGGCTGAAGCGCTGGTATCCGGTCGAGCGCGACACCGACGGCTCCGTTGCGGCCGGCGCCAAGCGTCCCCGGATTATCAACGACGATGACGATGATGACGAAGACATGTTCAGCGAGGACGAAGAGGAAACCTTCGTATCCGACGACGAGAATTTCGATTTGTTCGACGAAGACCGCGAAGAGCTGTTCGACGAAGGAGAAGAAGGCGCTGAAGTCGACGAAGAAGTGGAGCTTGACGACGAAGACGCGGCCGAATTGGATGAAGAAGATCTCGGCGATGAAGAAGTCGACGATGACGAGGCAGACGAGGATCTGGACGGCGGCGACGACGATTTCGAAGAAGAAGAAGAAGATAGCTAAGCAGCAGGCCCCCCGTAACGCCGCATCGGGGGCCTGTTTTTTTGCACTGCGACCCGAATCGGTTTGTCCTTGACACTGCCCAGGCAAGACGGTAAACTTATGCTTGGGCTTTAGAAGAGCTGTTGTCCATATAAGGATCGGAATCGAAAGTGCCCCCATTTCTTTGGGTGTCACTTTTTTGTTTTTTGCTTGAAAAAAATGCCAGAGCGGCATGCAGCGGGAGGTTTCCAGACAGCGTGACCAAATACATTTTCGTAACGGGCGGCGTCGTATCTTCACTTGGCAAGGGCATCACTGCGGCATCGCTCGGCCGCCTCCTGAAAAATCGCGGTTTGAAAGTGACCATCCAAAAATTCGACCCGTATATTAACGTCGATCCGGGTACGATGAGCCCTTATCAGCACGGGGAAGTTTTCGTGACCGATGACGGCGCCGAGACGGACCTCGACCTCGGGCACTATGAGCGGTTCATCGACATCAACCTGACGAAGAACAGCAGCGTCACGACCGGCAAGATCTATTCGTCAGTTATCGGCAAGGAGCGCCGCGGCGAGTACCTGGGCGGCACGGTGCAAGTCATTCCGCACATCACGAACGAGATCAAGGAACGCGTATTCCGCGCGGGACGCGAAGCCGGATCGGATGTCGTCATCACCGAGATCGGCGGTACGGTCGGCGATATCGAGAGCTTGCCGTTCCTGGAGGCGATCCGCCAGATCAAGAGCGACATCGGCCGGGAGAACGTCATGTACATTCACGTGACGCTGATCCCTTACATCAAGGCGGCGGGCGAAGTGAAGACGAAGCCGACCCAGCACAGCGTCAAGGAATTGAGAAGCATCGGCATTCAACCGAACGTGATTGTATGCCGGACCGAGCACCCGCTGTCGGACGATCTGAAACGGAAAATCGGCCTGTTCTGCGACATCGACGCGAACGGCGTCATCGAGTGCCTTGATGCGCAGACATTGTATGACGTGCCGCTAATGCTGCGGGCGCAAGGACTGGACGACTACGTCGTGCAGCATCTTCGCCTGGAGACGGGCGCGCCGGACATGTCCGAATGGGAAGCGCTCGTGCAGCGTGTGAAGTCGCTGACGGAGACGACGGAGATCGCGATTGTCGGCAAGTACGTCGCTCTCCACGATGCGTATCTGTCCATTGCGGAATCGCTCGGACACGCCGGCATCCATGCCGGCACCAAGGTCAAGATCCGCTGGGTCAACGCGGAGGAAGTGACGGCGGGCAACGTCGCCGAATTGCTGGACGGTGTCCGCGGCATTCTCGTGCCCGGCGGCTTCGGCGATCGCGGGATCGAGGGCAAGGTGAACGCGATCCGTTACGCGCGGGAGAACCGCGTTCCGTTCTTCGGCATCTGCCTGGGCATGCAAGTGGCGGTCGTCGAGTATGCGCGCAACGTGTGCGGCATGGATGAGGCCAACAGCTCCGAGATTCACCCCGCGACGCCATACCCGGTCATCGATCTTCTGCCCGAGCAGAAGGATATCGAGAATCTGGGCGGCACGATGCGGCTGGGTCTGTATCCCTGCAAGCTGGCTCACGGCAGCTTGGCGGAGGCGTGCTACGGCGAAGAATTGGTGTACGAGCGCCATCGCCATCGCTACGAATTCAATAATGAATACCGCGAACAGATCGAAGCGGCCGGTTTGCACATATCGGGGACATCCCCGGACGGCCGGTTGGTCGAGATGGTCGAGCTTCCGGGCCACCCGTGGTTCCTGGCGGTGCAATTCCATCCCGAATTTACGTCCAGACCGAATCGTTCCCAGCCGCTGTTTCGGGAATTCGTCAAAGCCGCATTCGCCCAATAATCGGACATACGACTGGCTGCAAACCTTGGTATTTGCCAAGGTTTTATTTTTTTAACCGGATAATGACTGGAAAAGGAAGAAATCGGCAGCCCGTAGCGCGAATATAGAAGAGATGCGGCGAAATCGGACTGTAGGTTCAGCGATGGAGGTAGGTCATGGATAAGAAGAAGCTATTGATCGTAGATGACCAAGTCGGAATACGGATCCTGCTCCTCGAAGTGTTTTCAACGGAAGGCTACGAGACGTTCCAAGCCGCCAACGGCCGAACGGCGCTGGAGATCGTCAAGGCCCATGCGCCCGATCTCGTGCTGCTCGACATGAAGATTCCCGGTATGGACGGGCTCGAGATTCTGAAGAAGATCAAAGAGCAGAACCGGGAAATCAAAGTGATCATGATGACGGCGTATGGCGAGCTGGACATGATCAAGGAAGCGACGGACCTCGGCGCTCTGATGCATTTCACCAAACCGTTCGACATTGACGAGATGCGCATGGCCGTCAATCTGCAGATGGGAGGAGGCCCTCCGTCTCGCATCGCAACAGGTTCATAGCAGAAAGCCAGGCGGGCCCCCGATTAAAAACGACATTCTCCGTTCCCAGGAACGTCGAAGTCGTTTTTACTTGTGTCCGGGTTGTGTTATAATTACTCAGTATGAGGTTTGGACAGCACTGAATCCGATCTTGCAGGAGGAGTTTCCTATGCCACTCGTGTCCATGAATGAGTTTCTGCCCAAAGCCAAGGCGGGCAAGTTCGCCGTTGGCCAATTCAACATGAATAACCTGGAGTTCGCCCAAGCGATTACGGATGCCGCCATCGAAGAGAAGTCGCCGTTCATCTTCGGCGTGAGCGAGGGCGCTCTGAAGTATATGGGGATGGAATATACGGTTGCTATCGCGCAAGCGGCCGCCCAGAAGTCCGGCTTGCCGATCGCGCTGCACCTCGATCATGGCAGCTCGTTCGAAGTCGCCATGGCTTGCATCCGCGCCGGATTCTCTTCCGTCATGTTCGACGGCTCTCATCATACGTATGAAGACAACATTCGGCTAACGAAGGAAGTCGTACGCGCCGCGCATGCGATGGGCGTGTCCGTCGAAGGCGAACTCGGCACGATCGGCGGCGTCGAGGACGATATCAGCGTGGATGAGGCGAATGCCGCATTGGCCAAGCCGGAAGAGGCGGTTCGCTTCTATGAAGAGACAGGCGTCGACTGTCTGGCGATTGCCGTCGGCACCGCTCATGGCATGTACAAGGGCGAAGTCAAGATCCACTACGATATCATCAAGGAAGTTGTGGCCAAAATTCCGGTTCCTGTCGTGCTTCATGGCGGCTCCGGCGTGCCGGACGAGATGATCCGCGAAGCGATTCAGGCAGGCGTAGGCAAGATCAACGTGAACACGGAGAATCAAGTGGCTTGCACATCCGCCATTCGCGAAGTCCTCGGCAAGGATGCCAAAGTATACGATCCGCGCAAATATTTGACCCCCGCACGCAACGCCATGAAAGAAGTCGTCAAAGAGAAAATCCGTCTGTTCGGCAGCAGCAACCAAGCGTAAGGTTATGCACCGGGTTCCGTCCGGTCATGCCCTGGGGCGGCCGTCAACATAGACAGCGTTCGGTTACGTGACGGGAAAACGTCTTGCGGCGTTTTCCCGTTCCTGCAACGATTCGGATAAGCAGGCCGGCGGTCCGGAACAACACGAGGAGGACCCTGCATTCATGGAGAGATTAATGATTCGGGGCGGTCGTCCGCTGCGTGGAACCGTCGGCATCAGCGGCGCGAAGAACAGCGCGATCGCGCTGATCCCCGCGGCCATTCTGGCGGAATCGGAAGTGCGTCTGGATAACTTGCCGCAGTTGACCGACGTAGCGGTGTATGCCGAGCTGCTGGAAGAACTCGGCTGCAAAGTCGACTGGACCGATGACATGATGTCGATCGACCCGTCTTCGATCCGTTCGGTGCCCATGCCCAACGGCCGAGTCAAGCTGCTGCGCGCCTCCTACTATCTCATGGGCGCGCTGCTGGGACGTTTCGGCGAGGCGGTGATCGGACTGCCGGGCGGCTGCAACTTCGAGCCCCGGCCGATCGATCAGCATATCAAGGGATTCGAGGCGCTCGGCGCGGAAGTGTCCAATGAATTCGGCGCCATCCGCATTCGGGCCAAGGAACTGCGCGGCGCGAAGATCTATCTGGACGTCGTCAGCGTCGGCGCGACGATCAACATCATGTTGGCCGCATCGCGGGCTACCGGTTCTACGGTCATCGAGAATGCCGCGAAGGAGCCGGAAATCATCGATGTCGCCACGCTGCTTAATTCCATGGGCGCTAGGATCAAAGGGGCCGGCACGGAGACGATCCGCATCGAAGGCGTCAGCGAACTGCACGGCTGCAGGCACTCGATCATTCCCGATCGCATTCAGGCAGGCACTTATATGATCGCGGCCGCCGCGACCCGCGGCGACGTACTTATCGATAATATTATTCCGAAGCATCTGGAAGCAGTGACCGCGAAGCTCCAGGAGATGGGCGTTCACGTCTACGAGATGGACGAATCGATCCGCGTGGTCGGCCAGCCCCGCTACGAATCCGTTGACGTCAAGGCGCTCGTGTATCCGGGATTCGCGACCGATCTGCAATCGCCGATGACCAGCCTGCTCACTCAGGCTGCCGGCGTAGGCATTCTGTCCGATTACGTGTACAGCAATCGCTTCAAGCACGTGCCGGAATTGATGCGCATGGGCGCGCAAATCCGGGTGGAAGGCCGTTCGGCGATCATCGAAGGCGGGCGTCTGAATGCCGCGAAGGTGCGCGCTGCAGATTTGCGGGCCGGCGCATCTCTGATCGTCGCCGGGCTGACGGTGCCGGAAGGCACGACGGAAATATCGGGCGTCGAATATATCGACCGCGGGTACGAAAAGCTTGTTGCACAGTTGAGCAATTTGGGCGCGGAAGTGTGGCGGCAAGGGTAAATTTTGCAAGATTAAGAGAGGGATCCATTGTGACCGAATTCCAAATGTCAGATTTGGAAGAACTCAAACTGACAGAGCTGTACAAGCTGGCGAAGGAACACCAGATCGCCGCTTACGGCCAGATGAAGAAGAAGGAACTCATTATCGCGATCCTGCGCGCGCAGGCAGAGCGAAGCGGCCATATGTTCATGGAGGGCATCCTGGACGTATTGCCGGACGGCTTCGGATTTTTGCGGCCGCTCAAGTATGAGTCCAGCAATGACGACATCTACATCTCGGCATCGCAGATTCGCAAGTTCGACCTGAGAACCGGCGATCTCGTATCCGGCAAATGCCGGGCTCCCAAGGAGAACGAACGCTATTTCGGCCTGCTGCAGGTGAATGCAGTAAACGGCGACCCGCCGGAGACGGCGTCGGAAAGGCTCCATTTTCCCGCACTGACGCCATTGTATCCACAGGACATGCTCGTTCTCGAAACATCTCCCACCCGATTGTCCACCCGCATCATCGACTTGTTGTCACCCGTAGGACTCGGCCAACGCGGCCTGATCGTCGCTCCTCCCAAGGCAGGCAAGACGCTGCTCCTGAAGGAAATCGCCAACAGCATTTCGACCAATCGTCCGGATATCGATCTGTTCGTTCTGCTGGTTGACGAACGGCCGGAGGAAGTAACGGATATGCAGCGGTCGGTCAAGGGCGAAGTTGTCGCTTCCACTTTCGACGAGAAGCCGGAGAACCATATTAAAGTTGCCGAATTGGTGCTGGAGCGGGCGCTGCGACTGGTGGAGTCGAAGAAGGACGTTGTCATTCTGATGGACAGCCTGACGCGACTCGCCCGGGCTTACAACTTGGTCGTCCCGCCTTCCGGACGCACGCTGTCCGGCGGGATCGATCCGGCTGCCTTCCATCGGCCCAAGCGCTTCTTCGGCGCGGCGCGGAACGTGGAAGAAGGAGGCAGCCTGACGATTCTGGCGACGGCGCTGATCGAGACAGGTTCGCGGATGGACGACATCATCTACGAAGAATTCAAGGGCACGGGCAATATGGAACTGCACTTGGATCGCAAGCTGGCAGAGCGCCGCATCTTTCCTGCTTTGGATATCCGCCGCTCGGGCACGCGCCGCGAGGAATTGCTGCTCGGCAAGGAAGCGCTGGAGAAGCTGTGGGCGATCCGCAAGAGCATGAACGATTCGCAGGAGTACGTGGAGCAATTCCTGAAGAAGCTGGGCAATACGAAGACGAATCAGGAGTTTCTTGACATGCTCGATACGACAGGCATTTCCGCTCCTGCCGGAAGCAACGGCAGCTCGGGCGGCGCCAGCCGCAGCAGTAGCAGCAGCGCAAGCAACGGCAGCACGGGCGGCGTCAGCCGCAGCAGCAGTAGCAGCAGCGCAAGCAGCGTCGGCCGCAGGCCGCCCCGGGGCACTTCCTCCTGACGACGGGCGATTCTGCCGAAGGAGAAAGGAGCGCAAGGCGGATGCAATTGGTATACGCAGACGAACAAGGACAAGTGTACGATCACCCTGAGCTGCACGCAGTCGCGCGCAGCGGGAATGATCTGGTCGAATTGCTGGAGGACGAGTTGATCCCGCTGCCGGCAGGTGCCACGCTGGTTGGGTTGCCGAATACGCGAGCGATCGGGATGGACCCGAAGACCGGCGAGATGCAGGCGCTGCCCGGCGGCAGCCAGGCGGTCGGCGCACTGCTGCCGCAAGGATTCACACGGTTGTACGTGCCCGGATACATGAAGCAGGACAAGTCGCAATTGTTTCCATTGTTCGGCTATACGGCAGTCGTGTGGAAGGATGACGGCTTCTACGTCGCGGCCGATCCGACGGACGACCCGGAGCTCTGGAATCCCGAGAACTGCGATCGCAGGGAGCTCGAGGTGCAGGTGGATCGGCTGCTCCAGGCTCACCCGGACAATGAGCTTTATCGCCATTTGTCCCATTGCGCGCTGGAGTACGAATGTCTGACTGCCTCCAACACGTTCTTGCAACGGTTGGAAGGCGCGGTGCCCGTATCGTTCTCCTGCAACGCAGGCTGTTTCGGCTGCATCTCGGAACAGCCCGACGACAGCGGCTTTCCCGCTCCGCAGACGCGCCTGAAGTTCAAGCCGTCCGTGGACGATTTGGTCGAGATTATGCTGGAGCATCTGCGCACGCCTGAGGCGATTATCAGCTTCGGCCAAGGCTGCGAAGGAGAACCGTCTACTCAGGCGAAGACGATCATCGAAACGATCAAGCGGGTGCGCGAGCAGACTTCCGGCGGCTACATCAACATCAACACGAATGCGGGTTTGACGGACCATCTGCGCGCCATTACCGATGCGGGCCTGGATCTGATGCGCGTCAGCACGATCAGCGCGCTCGACGATCATTACAACGCGTATTACAAGCCGCGCGGGTACACGCTGAAGAACGTCGAGAAGTCGCTGCGCTATGCAACGGATAAGGGCGTCTATACGTCGATCAACTATTTGGTATTCCCCGGCGTGACCGACCGCGAAGAGGAGATTGAAGCGATGATCGGCTTTGCCCGGCGGACGGGCCTCAAGCTGATCCAGATGCGCAACCTCAACATCGACCCGGATGCGTATTTGTCGCTGATCCCCGCGGCGCAAGGGGAAATTTACGGGATGAAGACACTGCTGGATATTTACCGCGACGAGCTTCCGGACGTGGTCATCGGTTCTTACACGCACGTGCCGCCGCATGCTTGACAGCATAACGACGGACTGGATAGTGTTGCAGGCACGATCGGCAGCGAATCGAATCAGATGTGCACATGGGCGTCGAAGGCCAACACTTCGGCGCCCATGTGCGTTGCTATATGGCTGGTACATACATTCCGTAAAAGCGAAAGACATCCCTTTTCCGCTTTGGCGATTTATTTACATTAGCCGCCTACCTACTCTATTTTGCGTTTTGGAGGTTCTTTTTTGTAATAAGGTCTGCGGAGAGAGTGTCGATTGACAGTGGATCGGACCAAACAACCTGTGCAGGCAGAGGCGGCAGCGTAACGGAACCAAGAAGCTTTAATCGGCAATAAAGGGTGTTTTGGAAAAGCTAACGAAACTGTGGGACCTTATCGGAAACAAACGTTGCCAAAATCACTGTAAAACCGTGGAATAACGGCGCTGTGTTCCGTTGAAATCCGGAGCGGAACCCGCTTCGCCGGATAAGAGCTCTGTGTTCTGTTACGACGGATGGCTAGGCGAAAGAGCGATGCTTCGTGCGCAATGCATTCTGTGATCCATTAATCGACAGTCTCTGATCAGGGCAATCGCTTATGGATCCCGCGGCGGACTTCACAGCGGTTTGCAAACAAATGGATTTGTCCAGTTATTGCGTATGATTTGGCGTGGTGTGGGGCGGTTAAATGGATTTGTCCAGTTAAATTCAGGCGAGCAGGGGCAAACGAGGCCGCCGGTGCCGAAATAGATGGACGTATACAGTTAATTGGTTTTTTACGACTCAGATCGCGGCCAGCTAGCTGGACTTTTCCACTTGTTTCGCTCGCCACCATTCCCCACCATCCTCCACACGACCATACTTTCGTAAGCGATTGCCCTGAGTCTCTGAAAAACGGTTCTGATAAACGGATATTGATCATATCGCGCTCGCGTGATATACTATCCGTTGTGTCCATTACTCTGGATCCGCCTGTTGGTCCAGGGCGACGAGAAAGTAGGTGAACCCCTTGAAAGATAACATCCATCCGCAATATCATGTGACGACGGCTACTTGCGCTTGCGGCAACACGTTCGAAACGGGTTCGATTCGTTCGAACATCCGGGTCGAAGTTTGCTCGAGCTGCCATCCGTTCTTCACAGGCAAGCAGAAGTTTCTGGATGCCGGCGGACGCGTTGATAAATTCAAGAAAAAATACGGCCTGTAAAATGGCTGCATAGAGAACGGCCTCCCTCCGCATCCTAGCGGGTAAAGGGAGGTTTTTTTCATGAACTTCAGACGCAAGCGGGCGGCAGCGGCATCCCGGTTCGTACCTGTGCTTTTGTTGACTGCTGCAATCGTCTTGTCCTCGGGATGCGGAGGCAACAATGCGGCGAATACGGGCAACGGCATGAAGACGCAAAGCTACGGCAACGACGGCTATCTCGGCACGTCCAATGCCAATCCTCATCTTCCGGGCCCCCATATGGCCGTTAGCGACGCGAACGCTGCCGATCAGATGCGCAGGTCCATCAGCGATTTGCGGGGAGTCGTCGGCGCCAACATTACTTTTAATGGACCGGATGCATTCGTCACGTTGAAGGTCGATCCCGCCATCGACGCAAGGAAGGTGCCGACTGTCGAGCGCGAGGCGGCGACCATCCTCCGGTTTAATTTCCCTCGCTATACGATTCATGTCCGTTCGCTCAGATAGAAACTGGGAACCGCTCCCTTCTGTTGCACTTGGGACGGCAATTCGCTATACTTAACTTTGCCGTGCTAGACGGGGAGGTAGCGGTGCCCTGTAGCTCGCAATCCGCTCCAGCGAGGTCGAATCCCTGTTTGAGGTCTTGGAATGCAGGAATCGGCAAGCCCAGCGCCGTGTTGACGGCGGGGTCCTCCGCGAGGGACGGCCATGAACCCGGTCAGGTCCGGAAGGAAGCAGCCGTAAGTGGTGACGTTCTTGTGTTGGAGGAGTGCCCTGCCTGAGCGGTCTGACTTGTGCGACTGGATTTCAACGATCGAGAACAGGTGCACGGTTCTATTTCATAAAGTATTGTAGCAAGCACCTTGGCGTTAGCATGAATGCGCCGGGTGCTTTTTGCATATGACTTGCGGACCTGGGGTGACAGGCGTAGTGGAGGCAAATCGGGAACTGTTCAACCGATTGTTCGCCGAGCGGTTATTGGCAGCGGGCAATTTCGGCGTCATCATGGTGAACGCGGCTTATTGTATCGTGGAGATCAGCGAATCGATGTGCTCCATGTTCGGCGTGAGGCGCGAAGCCTGGATCGGCAGGCCGGCGGAGGAATGGGTCGCGGAACCGGGGTGGCGCTCCCGCCCTTTCGACAGAAGTTTGCTGAAGGGAAGAACCTTCCAAAGCCGGTTGGCGGAATGGGGAGAAGGAGAACGTCGGCGGTTTCTGCTATTGGATGGAGATATTTTGCAGGAGAACGGCTCCGGAACGATCATGGGCGCTTACGTGTTGTTTGAAGATGTGTCCCGCGTGAAGCTGTTGGAGGAACAGGTGCGAAGGTCCGACCAATTGAAGACGATCGGGCAGGTCGCGGCGGGGACGGCGCATGAGATCCGCAACCCGCTGACGGCCATTCGCGGTTTTATGCAGCTATTGGGGAAGTCGCTGTCCGATCGCCAGATGAACAAAGAAGGCGAATTCGTCAAAGTGATGATGTCGGAGATCGACCGGATCAACGAGCTGGTGGATGAATTCCTGCTGCTCAGCAAGCCGCGAACGTTCAAGCTCGTCTCTACGAGAGCGGCGTCCGTTTTGAAGGAAATTATGCCGGTGATCCGCAGCGAGGCGCATCTCCACGGGGTTGTCGTCCAATATGAACCTTGCCCGACAGCGTGCGCGATGCAAGTCGACAAGGAACAGCTGAAGCAAGTTTTTCTGAACCTGGCGAAGAATGCGATCGAGGCGATGACGGACGGGGGAACGTTGATGATTCGCGAGTTGATCGATCCGGACAAGCCGGACCAAGTTTCGATCGTCGTGCAGGATACCGGTCCGGGCATTCCTCAGGATGTCATGGCGCGCATTTTCGAGCCTTTCTACACGACGAAGCAGCAGGGGACAGGGCTCGGCTTGTCCATCTGTCAGAGGATCGTCCACGATCTTGGCGGACGGCTCGAAGCGGTCTCGGGTCCGGAAGGCTCGCGCTTCACGGTCAGTCTGCCGTCGATCGGACTGGGCCTTTCCGGAGAGGGAGAAATGTCCGGTTGACGGTGGAGCGGCCCTTCGCAATGATGTATAATGGGTGAAATGGCTAAACGACGGGAGCGACAAGCGATGGCCCATCTGGCTTTATACCGGGCCTGGCGCCCGCAAGCATTCGGGGATATGGTCGGACAACAGCATATCGTGCAGACGCTGCAGAATGCGATTCGGGAGAACCGCCTCTCCCATGCTTATCTATTCAGCGGACCCAGAGGCACCGGCAAGACGAGCGCGGCCAAGATTTTGGCCAAAGCCGTCAATTGCGAGCACGGTCCCTCGCCCGAGCCTTGCAATGAATGCCCGGTATGCAAGCGCATTACCGCCGGCGCCGTCATGGACGTGGTGGAGATCGATGCCGCCTCCAACCGCGGCGTCGAGGAGATTCGCGATATTCGCGACAAGGTCAAATACGCGCCTACGGAAGTGCGGCGCAAGGTGTATATTATCGATGAAGTGCACATGCTCACGACGGAGGCGTTCAACGCGCTCTTGAAGACGCTCGAAGAGCCGCCCGAGCATGTGATGTTCGTGCTAGCGACGACGGAATCGCACAAGCTGCCGCCCACCATCATTTCGCGATGCCAGCGGTTCGAGTTTCGCCGGGTTTCCTTGCAGGAACAAGCGGGTTTGCTGCGGGAAATATGCGAACAGGAAGGCTTTCAGGCTGAGGATAAGGCGTTGGAATACATCGCCCGTCTGTCCGATGGGGGCATGCGGGACGCCATCAGCCTGCTCGATCAGATCGCGTCGTTCACCGGCGGCAATGTCAGCCTGGACCAGGCGATCGACGCCACGGGCGGGCTGCCGTCCGAGCAGTTCGCGCGGCTTGCGGCCGCGGTAAAAGATGGCGACGTGTCGGCCGTGCTGCAAGAGATCGACGAAATGATGGTGGCCGGCAAGAGTGCGGACAAGTGCCTTGAGCAGTTGATGTATTATTTTCGCGATATGCTGCTTGCGTTGTTGGCGCCCGATACGTCCGGAGCATCGGGGCGCGTCGCCAGCCCTGCCGACCTCCGCGAACTGGCATCCGGCTTTACGCGGGAGCGGCTGTTCGGCATGATCGACCTGCTGAACCGGTACCAGGCCGAGATGAAATACGCTTCGCATCCGCAGACGATGTTCGAGATTGCCATGATCAAGCTGTGCACAGCAGAGGATGTGAGCGGTGCGGCCGCAGGGAATGCGGCTGCCTCATCGCCGGCTGGAGTTTCCGTTGCCGTAGGAGCGAACACGGCTTCCGATGTGGCACAGCTCAAGGCGAAGCTGGCGGAATTGGAGCGCAAGCTGGAGGAGGCTGTGAAGAGCGGCGGCATTGCCGGATCGGGCGGCGCAGCGGCTGCTGCTTCATCGGCGTCTGGCGGCGGCTCGGCGGGAGGCAGAGGGCGAACCGGGTCCGCGATCAGGCAGCCTGCGTCCGGCGGTGCCGTGCTGCGCTCGAATGTCAAGCTGGACCGCTTCGTTCCCGCGAAGGACGAGCAGCAGACGAAGGAATTGCTGGCCAAGTGGCCGCAAGTGCTCCAGCGGGTGAAGGAAGAGAAGGTGACGGTGCACGCCTGGCTGTTCGACGGCGAGCCGGCCGTTTGGGCCGACGACACAGTGCTCGTCGCCTTCAAAAATTCGCTTCACCGGGAGACGACCGAGAAGCCGGCGAATCGGGCGGTCATCGAAGGCGTGATGGCTGCCGTTCTGGGACGACAAGCGCAATTGGCGACGACGATGCTGAAAGATTGGCAGGAGGCTCTCGCTTCGGATGCCGGTTCGCTCCGGCAGGAAGCGGCGGCCCGGGAAGTGCTGGAGCTTGTTCCTGAAGGCGAGCCGTCGCGGGAGCCGGTCGTGGAGGAAGCGCTGCGCCTGTTCGGCGAAGATTTGGTTGAGATCAAAGACGATTAGGGAGGATGAGTACGATGAACAACATGAACCAGATGATGAAGCAAGTGAAGAAGATGCAGGAACAAATGATGAAAGCGCAAGAGGAATTGGGCAGCAAGACAGTGGAAGGCTCGGCGGGCGGCGGCGTCATTACGGTGACGGTCAACGGCCACAAGAAGCTGACGAATATCGTCATCAAGCCGGAAGCTGTAGATCCCGACGATGTCGAGATGCTGCAGGATCTGGTGCTGGCGGCAGTCAATGACGCGATGACCAAGGCCGATGAACTGGCTAACCAGGATATGGGCAAGTTCACCGGCGGCATGAAAATTCCCGGCTTGTTCTAGATCGCAGCGCGCACAAGGGGAGAGGAGTTAACCTTACTTGTTCTATCCGGAACCGATCGCGAAGCTGATCGACGCGTTCTCCCGCTTGCCGGGCATCGGCCCCAAGACGGCCGCCCGGCTTGCTTTCTTCGTTCTTCGCATGAAGGAGGAGGAAGTGATCGATTTCGCCAAAGCGCTCGTGAGTGTCAAACGCAATTTAACCTACTGTTCCGTATGCTGCAACATCACCGACACGAACCCTTGCCGCATTTGCTCGGACAAGACGCGGGACGTCTCGGTCATCTGCGCCGTGCAGGAGCCCAAGGACGTCGTTGCGATGGAGCGCACGCGCGAATTCTCCGGTCACTATCATGTGCTGCATGGCGCGATATCCCCGATCGAGGGCGTCGGTCCGGACGATATCCGGATCGCCGAATTGGTCAAGCGCCTCGGCGACGATCGGGTGCAGGAGCTCATCTTGGCGACGAACCCGAATATAGAAGGAGAAGCGACCGCGATGTACTTGTCCCGGCTCGTCAAGCCCTTCGGCATCAAGGTGACGCGTATCGCGCACGGTTTGCCGGTCGGCGGCGACTTGGAATACGCGGACGAGGTGACGCTGTCCAAGGCGCTGGAAGGACGCAGAGAGCTGTTTTAAACCAATCGATCCACCCTTGCCTGCGCCCTGCGCAGGTTTTTTTTTGCGTAGATAAGAAAGGATAAGTTGGAAGACCTGGCGGATCTCCTTACCATTTCTCAGCATAGAGTTCGAAATAACTGCAATTGCCCCAGTTAAGGGAAGCATCTGCTGCAACGATAAAGCCGGATTCATCCAGAAAAATTAATGTACGTTCTTTTCCAGTTAATCGCCTCATAGAGACTGTCGATAAATGGATAACAGAATGCATTGCGTACGAAGCAGCGCTCTTTCGCCTAGCCATCCGTCGTAACGAAACACAGAGCCCTTATCCGATGAAGAGGGTTCCGCTCTGGATTGTAACGGAACACAGCGCCGTTATTCCGCGGTTTTACAGTGATTTGGGCAACGTTTGTCGCTGATAAGGGCCCTCCGTTCCGTTAGCTTTTCCCAAACACCCTTTATTGCCGAATAAGGCTTTTGAGTTCCGCTACCTGCGCAGGTTGTTTTGCCCGATCCACAATTCATCGACAGTCTCTTATACTGCTCAATCTCCGATGATTTTAATGTACTTTTCCAGTTAATGATCATGCCGTTGTCAACGATGAAACGTTTCTACTGACTAAAGGGCGGCAGAGCTGTTTTTCTTGTTCTATTCCCGTTCAAGAGATTGTACACATGGTAGTAGGTTGTCTACCGAGTGTCGATTCGGAAGGCGGGAGGGGATCCATCGTGGTGGGGAAACGGGAGGACAGGCTCGCTGGCATGCGTACTTCGAAAGATTGGGAAGCGGCGGACGATGTGCGGAAAGCCGAACGGGAGCTTCAAGCGGCATTATGGCAGTTCAATGAAGCACTGGGCCAGGATCATGTCGACTATGCGATTTATTCGCTTGAGGCGGCCGAGAAGAAGCTGGACATGCTGCTTCGCAGGGCGAAAGGGATACTGGGAACCCCAAGCCGCGATGAGGAGAGTCGGGTGAATATCGGATGAAAATGTTCTGGCTCATCATGTTGGGCACGTCATCGGTCTTGTTGGCATTCGTTTTGCTGAAGCAAAAGCTTCCCAAAGGATGGTTGACCCGATTCGGCGTGCATCTGGTCGTGTCGGCAATGGCCATCTATGCGCTGAATTATTCCGGTTGGATCACAGGCATGTATATTCCGCTCAATCCGGCCACGATCGGGACCGTTACGCTGCTTGGGTTGCCCGGCATCGCGCTGATTGCGGGCATTCAGTGGACATTGCTGTCGTAAGGTGATCTTAAAGTCGTTGACGAGGCATGGCGCGATATGATACATTAGAACTCGCGCTTCATGGGTGGCCGGGTCGATTCGACCTTAAACGGCAACTTTTCCAGTAATAAGTTCTTGCATTAGGTGGAGCGTCTGTGATATATTATTCTGGTCGCCGCTTGGCGGTTGGAATGATCGACAAGACCTTATGGCCGAGTCGAAATTGCCCTTTGAAAACTGAACATCGAGCGTAATACGGAATCGTCATCTTCAAGATGACAAACCAGTTTCAAAATGAGCCATTTGGCTCTCAGATAGGATTTATCTGGACATCGCCCGATCATCCTAGCGGATGATTCGGAATCGAGTCCGATATCGGAGAGTTTGATCCTGGCTCAGGACGAACGCTGGCGGCGTGCCTAATACATGCAAGTCGAGCGGAGCTCGAATGC
>Ga0206106_100195_pt1 | contig 91453 bp, 66 predicted proteins | sample 1B1ome_FD_148677 | JGI IMG/M metagenome (GOLD analysis project Ga0206106, IMG submission 148677) | Enriched microbial communities from leaf-cutter ant dump, University of Wisconsin, Madison, United States - 1B110A | ecosystem: Environmental > Terrestrial > Nest > Insects nest > Nest dump | place...
ATTAAAACGGCGGGTAACGCAAAACGATACTGTAGGATGACGAAACTGGCAGCCGTGCCCTCCTGTCTCGGGGGTGATGATCACAGGATAAACATAGTGTAAGCCGAACGGTTTAGTCTCGACTGGGGTTGACCACCAAATTTGCACTAAGGCTAACTGCATCGTGGGCGGTTCGACTCCCCCTCCTACAGCAAAAATAGCATGAATATCCGTTCATGCTATTTTTTATATGATTCGAGAATTTTGTTTTTTAGTTTGTTGATGAAGTATAGTCATACACACAGTCTCGGCTTGCAGGCTGTGTGTTTTTACATTATCGTGTGCCCCAGCTTATCTCTTTTTGTTGAAAGATAAAACTCATTATGCGGGTTAGGCGGAATCTCTATAGGAACATTCTCTACAATCTCCAGTCCGTAACCGATCAAGCCGGCTCTTTTCCGGGGATTATTGGAAATCAGCCTGAGCTGGGTGATGCCCAGGTCTCTCAGGATCTGCGCTCCCACCCCGTAATCGCGCTGATCGGCTTTGAATCCCAATTCCAGGTTAGCTTCTACCGTATCTTTTCCCTGCTCCTGTAATTTGTAAGCCTTAAGCTTATTCAGCAGGCCAATGCCCCGGCCTTCCTGGTTCATATATACAATCACCCCTTTCCCTTCTTTTTCCACCATCTGCATGGCCGCGTGAAGCTGTGGACCGCAGTCGCAGCGGCAGGAGCCAAAAATATCACCGGTCACGCAGGAAGAGTGTACCCTTACCAGCACCGGCTCATCTTTTTCCCAGGTGCCCTTAATCAGCGCCAGGTGCAGCTGGTTATTGTCTTTCTGCCGGAAAGCGATCATCTGGAAGTTGCCCCATTCAGTAGGCATTTCCACACCGATCTCCCTGCTGATGAGGGTTTCATTTTTCAACCTGTAGGCAATCAGGTCTTTAATAGAAACCAGTCTTAAGCCGAATTTATCAGCAATAATTCTGCATTCGGGGAGCCGGGCCATGGTACCGTCTTCATTCAGGATCTCAATCAGCACTCCGGCCGGCTCCAGTCCTGCCAGTCTTGCAAAATCTACTGCTGCTTCGGTATGCCCTGCCCGGCGTAGCACGCCACCGTCCTGTGCCATGAGCGGGAAAATATGCCCGGGCCGGCCCAGATCAGTGGGCCGCGTATTTTTATTAACCAGCGCCTGAAGGGTTTTGGCCCGGTCAGAAGCAGATATACCCGTGGTACAACCGTTCCCGAGAAGGTCTACGGAAACGGTAAATGCAGTCTCGTATTCGGCCGTATTCCGGTGAACCATAGGTGCCAGCTCCAGCTCACGGCAGCGTTCTGCCGTCAGCGGTGCACACATCAGTCCGCGCCCCTCCCTGACCATAAAATTGACCATTTCAGGCGTTACCTTCTCTGCTGCGCAGATAAAGTCGCCTTCATTTTCCCTGTCTTCATCGTCCACTACTATAATGATCCGGCCGTTTTTAATATCTTCAATGGCCTCTTCTATCCTGTCGAGTTTCATATTCCTGATTAAATATTACAAAGTTACCGTAATCCCGCCAGTTTCTTCCATATCTTATCAAAAGTTTGCGACCTTTGCCCCATGAAAAAGTTGTCGATGGAAGACCTGAACCGGATTTCGGTGCAGGAATTTAAGGAGAAAACGAAATTAGCGCTGAGCCTGATCCTGGACGATGTGCGCAGCATGGCCAACGTAGGGTCGGTATTTCGCACGGCCGACTGTTTCCGGGTAGAAAAAATTCACCTGTGCGGCATCACTTCCACCCCGCCTCACCGGGAGATAGAGAAGACCGCCCTGGGTGCCACGGAATCGGTAGACTGGGTCTACCATGAAAATGCGGAAGCCCTGGTACAGGCCCTGAAATCAGAAGGCTGCCGTATCCTGGCCCTGGAGCAGGCAGAAGGCAGTGTATCACTGACCGACTTTAGCCCTGAGCCAGACACCCGCTATGCCCTGATCCTGGGAAATGAGGTATTCGGCGTAAATGATGCGCTCCTGCAGCATGCCGACCAGGTGGTCGAGATCCCCCAGTTTGGCACCAAGCATTCTTTTAACGTAAGTGTTTCTGCCGGGATTTTCCTTTGGGATTATTTCACAAAAACAATGGGGAAAGCCTTGGACTGAGCCTCATACCTGAGCAGTACAAAATATTTTCCCTGGAAATTCCTGGAGGTCAGATCTACGGTTTGCGGATACGAGATCCGGTCGAAATGGGTTTTAAATACCTCCCGGCCCAGCTGATCAATCACCAGTAAGTCCACATTCTCCCGCTCCCCGTTAGAGGTTACCCGGATCACTCCCGTAGATACCGGGTTCGGGTAAATGCTAAACCCGGTGAGGTTAGTATTTTCAGCTACGGGAAATTCATCCGACAAGGCCGATACACAGGCCAGCATCCCCCCCGGAGTGGTATAATTATGAATACCTTTTACCTGGTAGATTCCGGCCTGCTGAACATGCAGGATTTCTGTGGTTTCTCCGTCTATCTGTGTACCACCCAGGCTCCAGTCAAAGCTTACCTCAGGGTCTGCCGACTCGGCTTTGAGGTAAAAAGGCCCGTTATGACTGATCACCGGTTTCCCCGGGTTTTCATAAAAACGGTAACCCAGCGGGTTAGAGGCCGGGCTGGGGCAGTTTGGCAGGCTGTACAGGGTGGCCGTCACCGATTCATAGGAGTTATCGTTCAATGTGATCTGGTTAGAGGTAGCCCCGGTGCTCCATTTGATATCGGCTCCCTGTACATTGGTAATGGCCATGGTTACGGTCTCCCCGTCACACTTGTACCCGCCGCCGTTCAGGAACATCAGGTTAGGCCTGGCCGGTGGCGCTTTAAAGGTGATGTTGTATTCCTGGGTGCTGCCGGAATAACAGTTCTGTTCCGATCTGAACTGGGCGGAATAGCCACCGGCACCGTTCACATTCAAGGTATTGCCTACTACTCCCGTGTTCCAGTGCACAGCATATTTGGATTCCGGAACCACCAGGCGCAGAGATTTCCCCTCGCAGCCCACCATGCCATCCGGAAACGTAGGAACGGGCACGGTTTTCAGGAATACATTCCCGATATTAATATTTTGTGAACGATAGATATTTCCTACCCCGTCGCGGGCAATCAGCTGGTAAGTACCTGCCCCTGAAATGACCTCCCGGTCCCGGCTGCCGTTACTCCAGTAATATTCATTGTAATAGTTAGCCGGCCCGATCATTACCGTTCCGTTACCGATACAATAATGATTGATCTTCAGCACATCTTTCGGCAGCACGGGGTTGGCAGAAGAGAAGAAGCCATCCGTAAGCGCCCCGTTCCAGGCAGAAGCCAGCTGGGTCAGCCCCATGCTTCCTGTAGCATTCTGGAAGTGCGCCCCGTCATAACGCGGAATCTGTATATTATCGGTAGAAGGTCCGGCCCATACACCCTGAACGGAGTTGATCACCATATTCTGGCCATCAATCACCCTTTGATCTGCTCCGGGAGCAGGCCCGGCCTGGTAATAGGAAGCCCGCGCTACCACCCAGGGAATCTGCTGACCTATATCTGACCTCGATTTGTCAATGATAAAACGAAGATTATTGGCATATTCCGGGGCTGAAAGCCCGGTACCGTTCGTAAAACGGTCGTGCTCTCCCTGGAGCCATAATACCGACCGGAAGCCGGTAAGTGTATTAATACTTTGCAGGGTGACCTTAAAAGCGCGGTAAGGGGCTCCATCCAGGAGCTCCGCGTGCCTGAATTGCTCATTATAGGTACGGATACCCTGAGCCGACTGCACCCAGTTATTGGTGGAAGTTCCCGTAAAAGCCGCATTAAAGAAAAGCACGGGCACATTCAGGCGCGTCACCAGCATATCGCCCAGCTCTCCGTAGCAGTACGGGGTGTAACCCGTAGGGCCGATCCCCCTGTTAGCCTCCAGCTTCGCAAAGGAGAGATCCGTCAGGTAAGCGGGCAGGTTATTGTACTGGTCGGTTCCGTGCGTGTCATGGTAACGCGGAACATAGGCGTTCACCCGGTCGTCGTTGGCTCCTCTGGCATTGGGCGACGGGCCATAGCCCTGAGCATTGGACTGCCCGGCGATCAGGAACACCTCGCCTATCCCTACCCGCTCCACAGAAGAGCTGAACAGCACCGTTTCATTTTTAATTCCCCGTACTTCGAGGCGGTACCAGCCGCCCTTATTCTGAATCTTGCCGGTAAAAGACTGGCCGTCCACCTTCGGGTCAATCACCACCCATGAAGTGGTCACCCCCTGGTTGGCATTCCTGGCAATCAGCCGTGCCTCCACCCGGTCACAATCCTGGGCCACGGTACCGTATACATTCACGTAGCCCAGATCCACATTATTTCGCTGAAAAACAATTCGCTCCACAGGAAACGCGATCGTGATCTGTCCCATGGCCAACGCATGCATTAATACAAAAAAGACAATGGATAAAGCTCTCTTATAAGTCATGAAGTTCCGTGATTATATCCCAACAAACTGTTTTAAAAATCTTTGATCGTTTTCAAAAAATAACCTCAGGTCATTGATCCCATACTTCAGCATGGTGATGCGTTCAATTCCCATACCGAAGGCAAAACCGGTGTATTCTTCCGGATCGATACCGCAATTGGCCAGCACGTTCGGGTCTACCATACCTGATCCGGCGATTTCTACCCAACCGCTGTGCTTGCAGATATTGCAGCCGTCGCCGCCACAGATAAAGCAGGTCACATCAATTTCAGCGCTGGGTTCCGTAAAGGGGAAATAAGAAGGCCTGAGGCGGATCTGCGTATCCTTTCCGAACATTTCTTTCGAAAAATGAAGGAGGGTATCTTTTAAATCTTTGAAGGAGACATTCCTGTCTACATACAGGCCCTCTACCTGGTGGAACTGGCAGTGCGCCCGGGCCGAAATAGCCTCATTCCGGTAAACCCGGCCCGCCATAATCGACCGTACCGGTGGTTTCTTCCTATCCATCAGCCTGATCTGCACATTGGAAGTATGCGTTCTCAGGAGCATATCATCTTTGGTTTCTGCTGCTTTCTCCACAAAGAAGGTATCCTGCATCTCCCGTGCCGGGTGGTTCTCTGCAAAATTAAGGGCGGAAAAGTTATACCAGTCGTATTCCACTTCAGGGCCGTCTTCAGCGTTGAAGCCCATACGGGAAAAGATTTCCACGATCCGTCTTCTGACAATGCTCAGGGGATGCAGGCTTCCCTGGCTGTCAGGAATAACCGGCAGGGTAAGGTCTTCGGAAGGCAGTTTTCCGGTGTCGGAGGCGGTATCCTGCTGAAGAGAAGCATAGATTTCTTCCAGGGCATTTTTCAGAACATTCAGCTGCTGTCCTACCTCCCTTTTACGGTCGGCATCCACCTTTTTGAAGTCTTCAAACAACCCGCTTAATTTACCCTTTTTACTGAGATAAGTCAGGCGGAACTGTTCGGCGTTTGCTCCGGCCGACCTGAGAAATTCCTTCGCTTCTGTCTGTATTTTTTCTATGCTGTCTAACACCCCCGGATTTTTTTAGTCCGCAAATATAGTATATACCTGAAATTTTTAAATAAAGACCTTGAACTTTGTGGCTTAATAACGCAATTACCGGCCCCGTTTATTCAATAATTCCGTATTTTAATTCTGCCGTTCTGCGGGAGTAGAAATTAAAGTGCCACCACTCGGTGGTAATGGGCGTAAAGCCCACGTCCCGCAAAACAGATCGCAGCAGAATGCGGTTGTTCAGTTGCTTCAGGCTGAGCTTCCCTTCATTGAGCATCTGACGTTCCAGGCGCGGGTAGGCCAGTTCTCCGAAGTAATCAAAAGATGTGCCCATATCTACGGGCTGGCCGGTTTCGAGGTCAAAAAGGGTCAGATCTACCGCACACCCGTAGTTATGGATGGAGGTTTCTTCAGGGTCTGCCACATACTTTTTACGTTCTTCTTCCGGAAGGCTGTCGAGTTTTTCCCATAAAAGATGCTGCACACGGAGTGGCCGGGCTGCATCATATATCAGCAGCCGCAGGTGCGGGTTATCTCTTCTCAGCATACGGCCGGCTTTTACCAGGGCACGGGCCGGCTCGGGCTGCAGGTAGGCCAGCTCCAGGGTACCGTACAGGTCTCTTTCCAGGAAATTATCTGTTGAGCTGTATTTCAGTTCCACCCGTATCTCCGGATCCAGCTCCTGGAGGTCCAGCAAGCCCTGCTCCTGCATAGCCGTCTCAAACGGGCTTATAACCAGGGGTTCACTCCTGGGAAAATATTCATTGATCTCTTCGGGGGTCAGCGCCCGGGGCAGGTTGTACCGCTTTTTTTCTCTGCAGGCCATGGTCAGGATGACAGAACAGAAAAGTATATAGCGGAGGGTTAAGGTCATTCAATACCGGAAAATGAAAGTTTAAAAATAACATATTCAAAGCCTTTATGTTTATATATTTACGAAAATTTATTTAAAACTCCTTTGCATGGCCTTAAATTACATCTGGGTAGGTTTCTTTATCGTGGCGCTGATTGTGGCGCTGATCAAATGGATTTTCCTGGGAGACACCCTCATTTTCAAGCAGATTGTTGACGGTATGTTCAGTTCGGCCGAGATGGCGGTGATGACCATTGCCCTGCCTCTGGCCGGGGTGATGACCTTCTTCATGGGCATCCTGAAACTCGGGGAAGAAGCCGGGGTGATCCGGGTGCTGGCCAAAGTCATCTCCCCTTTTTTCAGCCGCCTGTTTCCTGAAGTGCCGAAAGACCACCCGGCTAACGGGCAGATGATCATGAATTTTTCAGCCAATATGCTGGGCCTGGATAATGCGGCCACGCCTTTCGGCCTGAAAGCCATGCAGAGCCTGCAGGAGCTGAACACCAAACCCGATACCGCCAGCAATGCCCAGATCATGTTTATGGTGCTGCATAGTGCGGGGCCGGTGCTGATTCCTATTTCCATCATGGCCCAGCGGGCTATTTATGAAGCCGCAGACCCCTCAGATATCTTTATACCGGCACTGATCTCCGTTTACGTAGCTACGCTTACCGGCCTGCTTTTTGTAGGAATAAAACAAAGGATCAACTTCTTTGACCGGGTACTCTTTTCGTGGCTGGTGGGACTCACCGGCTTTATCGGCCTCGTGCTCTGGTATTTTTCCCGGCTCAGCAAGGAAGAAATCGAAACCACTTCGGGCATTGTCAGTAACCTGATTCTCTTCCTGTTTGTGGCGGGCTTCGTAGGTGCCGCTTTCTACAAAAAGGTAGATGTGTTCCCCAAGTTTGTGGAAGGAGCCAAAGCCGGCTTTGAAACTTCAGTAAAGGTAATGCCCTACCTGGTAGGAATGCTGGTGGCCATCAGTGTATTCCGCGCCTCCGGCACCCTGAACTACATCGTGGATTTCTTCAAATGGATATTCAGCTTCACCGGGCTTAACACCGAGTTCACCCATGCGCTTCCCACGGCCCTGATGCACCCGCTGAGCGGCAGCGGCTCCCGGGCCATGATGATTGAGGCCATGAAAGAATACGGAGTAGACTCTTTTGTAGGAAGGCTCTCCTGCGTATTCCAGGCCTGCTCTGATACCATCCTGTACATCCTGGCGCTCTACTTCGGAAGTGTGAGCATCAAGAATACGCGGTATACGCTGTGGGCCGGGCTATTGGCAGATTTTGCGGGAGTGGTGACGGCGATAGTGGTTTCGTATATCTTTTTCTTCTGACCGCGGAATGAATTCCGCGGTTATGCGGGTTAAACCCCTGACGGGGTTTCTGAAGCTCTGCCGCGTCTTCAGACGCAGGCAGAGTGTATTCCTGTCTCTGACAGGACAGCCTCGGTCGGAGACCGGGGAATCTTATATGTACTTATATGGTTTTCTAAAAAACTTACATCTTCTCCGGCACTTCAATTCCCAGTAATCCCATGCCGCCCTTAATGGTATCGGCTACTTCTTCAATCAGCGACAGACGGAAAAGGCGCAGCATTTCAGAGTCTTCATTCAGTACCGAATGCCGGGTGTAGAAGCTGTTAAAGGTTTTGGCCAGGTCGTACACGTAATTGGCGATGAGCGCCGGTGAGTATTCAGAGGCCGCGGCTTCCACCACTTTGCCGTAATCTTTCAGCAGGAAGATCAGCTCTGTTTCTTCCGCATTCAGTTCTTTCATCCCGGCAGGTACCGGGAAAGTCCGTAGTCCGGATTTCCGGAGAATTGACCGGATACGGGCATGCGTATACTGGATAAACGGCCCCGTGTTTCCCTGGAAGTCGATGGACTCTGCCGGGTTAAACAGCATCCGTTTTTTGGGCTCTACCTTCAGCAGGTAGTATTTCAGGGCACCCAGGGCTACCATGCGGTAAAGGTGTTCCAGCTGCTCATCGGAGAATCCTTCGGTCTTGCCCTTTTCTTCCGTGATGGATTTTGAGGTGGCAATCATCTCCTCTACCAGCTCATCGGCATCTACTACCGTGCCCTCGCGTGACTTCATCTTGCCTGAAGGGAGATCCACCATACCGTACGACAAATGATAACACCCTTCGGCGTAGCTCCGGCCCAGCTTTGCGAGGATGGCAAAAAGCACCTTAAAATGATAATCCTGCTCATTACCTACCACCCAGATTGATTTGTCGCTCTTAAAGTCTTTAAATTTCAGATCGGTGGTACCCAGATCCTGGGTGATGTACACGGAGGTGCCGTCACCCCGCAGCACCAGCTTGTGATCCAGCCCTTCTTCTGTCAGGTCTATCCATACGCTATTGTCTTCCTTCTTATAAAATACGCCCTTCTCCAGGCCCTCTTCCACGATATCCTTGCCCAGCAGGTAGGTATCTGACTCGTAATAGGTTTTATCAAAATCCACTCCTATTTTCTTATAGGTAGCGTTAAAGCCTTCATACACCCAGCCGTTCAGCTTCTGCCACAGCGCCATGATCCCGGGGTCATTCTGCTCCCATTGCACCAGCATTTCCTGGGCTTCCGTCATGATCGGGGCCGATTTTTTGGCCTCTTCTTCCGGCATGCCGCCTGCGATCAGCTCGCTGATCTGTGCCTTATAGGCTTTGTCAAACTCCACGTAATATTTCCCTACCAGGTGATCACCCTTCATCCCGGCCGACTCCGGCGTTTCGCCGTTTCCGAAATGGCGGTACGCCACCATCGACTTACAGATATGTATGCCGCGGTCGTTTACCAGGCAGGCCCGGGTAACCTCATAGCCGGCGGCTTTGAGGATCTCAGCTACGGAATACCCCAGGAAGTTATTTCTCAGGTGGCCCAGATGCAGGGGTTTATTGGTATTGGGAGAAGAATACTCCACCAGTACTTTTTTATTCTTTCTTACCTCGTGAGGATTCTCTTTCAGAGCCCTGAAAACTTCCAGCCACCGGCTGTCTTCCAGCTTCAGGTTCAGAAAACCCTGAACCACATTGTAGCGGCTGACCAGGGAGGTATGCTGAACCAGGTAATCGCCAATGAGCGCGCCGATCTCTGCCGGCGAGCGCTTCAGGCTTTTTACCAGCCCGAAAAAAACATAGGTATAATTTCCTTCAAACTCCCGGCGGGTAGGTTGCAGAACTACCTGGTCTTCCACATCAAACAGGTTCTTTACGGCGGCTCTGACTTCATCGGCCAGTATATTTTCAATATTCATACAAAATTCTGTTAGGCTGCAAAATTACACATTTTTGCCTTGTCAGGCGGCAGCAAGTATTTTTATCATTAGTTTTACGCAAAACTATACCGACTTTTTATGTTGCAATCAATGACCGGCTTCGGGTCTGTACAAAAAGAGACTGCCAAGCAAACCATATCCGTAGAGATCAAAACCCTGAATTCGAAGTTCACGGATATCTACTGCCGGCTACCCAAAAGTCTTTCTTCCCGGGAGATCGACATCCGGAATCTTCTCCAGAAAGAGCTGGAGAGAGGTAAGATAGATATTACGCTGAATCTCATCCCGAAAGAAGATGCCATGGTGTCTACCCTCGTGAACCGTCCCCTGGTGAAAGCCTACTTCCGCGATCTCATGCAAACGGCCGAGGAGCTGCAGTTTGAAGCCTCCCGTACGGAAGTGCTCCGGATGGCCACTATGATGCCTAATGCCTTTAATAATGGTATCCAGGATGCCGATGAGGCAGAAGAGGCCTGGAACGAGGTGCTGGAGGTGATCAAAGCAGGCATCGCCAAATGCCGGGAATTCCGGATCCGGGAAGGACAGGGTACTAAAGTAAAATTCACGGAATACATTGAGATCATCAGCAGCCTGCTTGAAAAAATAAGTGCGCAGGATGCTCAACGCATCATCAACACGCGCGAAAAGATCACCCGGGCCATCGGTGATTTTGTTAATTCGGAGAATTTCGACAAGAACCGGTTTGAGCAGGAGCTGATTTACTATATTGAAAAATTTGATATTTCCGAAGAAAAGGTACGCCTGAAAGCCCACCTGGAATATTTTATCAAGGAACTGGAAGGAAATTCAAACGGCAAAAAATTAAATTTCATTGCCCAGGAAATCGGCCGCGAGATCAACACCATCGGATCCAAGGCGAACGATGCCGAGATTCAGCGGCTGGTGGTACAGATGAAAGATGAGCTGGAGAAGATCAAGGAACAAACCTCCAATATTCTTTAAAGTATGGAAAGCTGGATCCCCGGACTACTGCTGGGCGTGGCGCTTAGTGCCGGGTCGGGGTTCCGGATATTCATTCCCCTGCTTATTTCTAACCTGGCCGCCCGCATGGGCTGGGTCAGCCTGTCTGATGACTTTGCCTGGATGACCTCTGATTCAGCCACCATCTTACTGGTGGTGGCCACTATTGCTGAAACCGGTGCCTATTATATTCCTTTTATAGATAACCTCCTGGATACCCTGGCCCTGCCGGCCTCCGTGCTTGCAGGCACTCTGCTGACCTCCCAGTTCCTGGAGATTCATGACCCTGTGATCCAGTGGGGCCTGGCCCTGGTGGCCGGAGGCGGAGTAGCAGGAACCGTGCAGGCAGGCACTTCTCTGCTGCGGCTGGGCTCGTCTAAATTCACCGCAGGCACCGGAAACGGCATTGTCAGCACGGTTGAAAATATCCTTTCCTCACTGGTCTCGCTGCTGGCCGTCTGGTTACCTGTGATCATGGGTATACTCACCCTGCTTTTTGCTTTCTGGATCCTGAAAAAACTCTTCCGTAAACGACCGCAACGTATGGTTTAAAAAATTCCGGTACCACCCCCGTGAAAACACCCTCCTGAAAAAAGGTGTTTTCACGGGGGTGATACCGTGAAAACACCCATTTTTATTTCACAATATACTTATAATCAACAAACTATAAAAAACACCTCTTTGCTAATTCATATCGGATATAGATAGAGTAGAAAAAAACCACGTAATTTGTATCCTGTAATTATTCCTATTTACTAATTTTTATCAATTGTTTAATAACCATGAAAAAACTACTTATTTTTTCGAATCTCATCACCCTGAGTGTTCTGTCAGTACTGGTGATGAAAGGTTGCTCTCCGACCGACAACCCGGATGAAGCTAATGGCAAATCAGGCCAGCTTAAGGGTACCCAGGTGGTACTGGATTATGCTAACTACGACAGCTTCAAATCCATGTCTATTCCACAAGCTATGATCCTGAAAAAAAACTATATGGCTAACCACCTGCCCGCTATAAGAAAAGCTTTGAACATTGAAGACACTGAATTTCTTTACTATTCGCTGGAAGACCTGAAAAACATGATCTGGTACATTGAGTATTATGCCAAGGCATCAGGCCAGAATATCAAATCAGAAGACCTGGGAGTTAATGTGCATTTCGGACAATATCCTAAAGCTGATCTGCTCAAGCAATTTCCGCAGTTAGAGAAACTGGGCGGCGAGGCCAACAAGGCCGGCAGAACGACTATCTTCTTTGTACCTACTGTGAGACAGAATGGTAAAAAGATAGAGTTCAATCCGAAGAAAAACTACCTGGAGATTACGAATGGCCGCTCGAAGAAGATCAAATCTCTTTCCGAACATTATAAAAACGACCTGGCCACCTTTAAGCTGGTAGATTACGACGAAGATTCACCCATACCGGATTTCTCCAATATTGTACCGCCCTACGATAATTACGACCAAGAATAACCAGATTTCCGTGTGGTAGTATTATTAAGAAATTATTTCTTTATTTATATCTTCCTGGTAGGTGCTTTTGGGTTGTTTTATACAAGGAAACAACCCAAAAGCTACTGGGCCACTTTTCCGTGGTTCCTGATTATTGTGGCCTTGCTGGATGGAGGTGGCCTGGTTATTAACCAAAAGTTTTTGCGTACTTATCCGAAGCTAAACTTTTACTATTACCAGCTCCTGGTCATTCCTTTTCAGGTCATCTATTATTTCTGGCTCATTAACCGGAATATTGTTACCGGTAAAAGGGTTTATTATACCGGGATTGTATTATTTCTCATCTCGGTTTTCCTGGAAGGCTTTGCCGTGATCAAGCTGGAAGGTTATTTTTTCAATAGTTTTTCCTATATGGTAGCCAATCTCCTGATGCTGGCCCATATTCTGCGCTACTTTTACCAGTTAAGTAAAAATGACCGGATACTGTTCTTTTACAGGGAAAGGATGTTTTGGGTATCACTCGGGCTGCTGGTGTTCTGGCTGGGTGCCCTGCCTCTTTTCGGAATATTTAACTACCTGGTTACTAACTATCCGAAAGTATTTATGATTTATTTTAATCTGATACTTATATTTAACTTTATCATGTATACCTGTTTTCTGATCAGCTTCATATGGGCAGTCAAAGAGAAATAGTCACCTTTATCATACTGGTTAACCTGATTCTCTTTGTGTTCATTATCGGGATGGTTTACTTTATCTCCCAGTTCAGAAAACGTAAAATACTCTATGAAAAGGAATTAGCACATATCAAGATGGAATACGAAAAGGCAAAACTTCAGATAGAGGTGGATGCTCAGAAGGAAACCATGATAAAAATAGGCAAGGAAATCCACGACAGCGTAGGCCAGAAGCTTACCCTTGCTTCCATTTACCTCAAAAAGAATGGTGTTTCTTCAGTGAGCCCTGCGCAAAATAACCTCGGAGAGATCAGCGAACTGATCGATGAATCACTTACGGAATTGCGCCAGCTTTCCAGGACCCTGGTAAATCCTGAAAGGTACCAGACCCGTCTTCAGGACCTGATCCTGCTGGAAACCAGGCGTCTCCAAAGCATGAACGACATTGATGTGGTGGTGGAACAGAAAGGCGAGGCCGACCTTCATGAGGAAGCCAAACATAATATCCACCGGATCATCCAGGAGTTTCTCCAGAACAGCGTCAAACATGCCCGGTGCTCACAAATCACCATTGACCTCGACTTCACGGATGAGCAGCATCTACAGGTAAAATGTGCCGACAACGGTGTAGGCTTTGACCTCCAGAAAACCAACGGCCCGGGTGTGGGAATCTCCAATATGAAGAAAAGGGTCAGTGAAATGATGGGACGCGCAGAGTTCCATTCCCGCAAAGGAGAAGGCACTCAGCTGACTTTTTTTGTACCTTATTAATTCTTTTGCTAAATTTATTGTAAGTTCGCTGCGGAAACGGGTGAACCGCGTATAAATTTAGCTGAATGAAAACTAAAGTTGCTATTGTAGATGATCACAAGCTGATAGCTACAGCCATCGGCTCTATTGTAAACGACTTCAGTGATTTTGAAGTCATTTATGATGTGGAAAACGGAGCCGAACTGATTGAAAAGCTCAATTCACCCGATAACATCCCCGACATTATTCTTCTTGACATTTCGATGCCGGTGATGGACGGCTTTGAAACCGCCCGGTGGCTGAAAAAGCATCATCCCGATATACTGGTCATGGCGCTTTCCATGCAGGATGATGAGAAGTCTCTGTTCCGGATGATCAATAACGGTGCAAGAGGGTTCATGCACAAGAACATTCATCCCCGGGAACTGGAGATAGCCCTTACCACCCTGCTCAGGGAAAAGATTTATTTCCCGGGATGGGCGGCTGAAAAGCTTTCTTCCAACCTGAGCAACCCCCAGCCTGCGGTGAATGTGATCAATCCCTTTAATATTACACCGCGCGAAGAAGAGTTTCTTAAATACGTCTGTATGGACCTGACTTATAAGGAAATCAGCAAAAAAATGAGCTGCAGCCCCCGTACGGTAGACGGTTACCGCGATTCCCTCTTTTCCAAGCTGGGCACCAGCTCACGGGTAGGATTGGTACTGTTTGCCGTAAAACATAAGTATTTTGATCCCAATGATTTTGAAATCTGACGGTTATTCTCCCAGAACAGAAGACATTTTAGCCTCTGTGATCACAAAATTAGACTGAGCCTCGCCGATGTTGGGAAGGGCGGCCAGCTTATTCAGAATGAAGTGCTTGTATTCTTCCATATCACTTACAATCACCTTCAGCAGGAAATCCGACTCACCGGAGATGCAAAAGCACTCCACAATTTCCGGGATACCCTGCACATCTTCTTCAAAACGCTTGAGGTACTCCTGGCTGTGCTCTTTGAGCGATACCTTGACAAATACAATCAGGTTTTTATTGAGCTTTTTCAGATCCAGCTCAATGGTGTAATTACGGATCAGGCCGTCGCGCCGTAAACGCTTGATTCGTTCGTGCACAGGCGTGGTGGTCAGATTCAGCTCATAGGCAATCTGACGGTTGGTCATCATGCCGTCTTTCTTTAAAATCTTAAGTATTTTGAGATCTACCGGATCAATATCCATCACTGCAATTATGAATTGGGAAAGGCAAAGTTACCTATGACAGCCCACATAAACGCTATCAGGTAGATTTTTTTTCTATCTAACCGGTATTTTATCGACAAAAGCAGAATTTTAGTCTCCTATTTAGAGAGTTCCTTTGCTCTTTCTTCTGCCTTCAGGATTCCTTCGATCAGGGAAAGGCCCAGCTGTTTTTCTTCAAAGGTCTTCAATGCAGCCTCAGTGGTGCCGCCCTTAGAAGCTACTGCGGCTATCAGCTCATCCAGGCTCTTCTCGGCATTATTGATGAGGTGATACGAACCCAGCATGGTCTGCTTCACCAGCAGGCGGGAAAGCCCCTCATCAAAGCCCATTTTTATACCGGCTTCCACCATGTGTTTGACCAGGTAGTAGAAATAGGCCGGTCCGCTGCCGCTCAGGGCCGTAACGGCGTCAATAAGCGCTTCATTTTCGAGATATACTGAGCGCCCGGTGGCATTAATCAGGTTATCAATACGCTGCAGCTTCTGAAAACTGACACCTTCTGCCGCGCAGTAGCCCGTAATGCCCTGACCCAGCATGGCCGGGGTATTCGGCATGGCCCGTACTACCTGCGTATGGTTCAGCTCAGCCTGTATGCGGGTCATGGGAATACCCGCCATAATAGAGAGCACCACCTGCTCCGGGCGGAGAAAGCCACGAAGCTCTGCAGTAACCGACATAAAATCCTGTGGTTTCACCGAAAGGATCACCAGGTCATATTCTCCTACAGAATCATTAATGGTATCTACCACTACCCCCTCCTTTTGAGAACGAAGCATTTCAGAACGTTCCCTGCTTTTTTCAATCAGGAGCAGGTCTTCCTTTTTTACCAGGTCATACTGCACAAAAGAACGGGCAAACGCCATGCCCATGTTCCCGCAGCCTACAATAGCGATTTTCATGTGTTTATTGGTTCTGAAAAGTGAATTAAATTGAAAAATGAAAAATGAAAAATGAAAAATGAAAAATTTCGGAACCATTCTTATATATATACTAATGTACCTTAATTTTTAGTTTTTCATTTTTCATTTTTAGTTTTTCACTTACTATTTATCCAGCCACTGGCTGATTTCTTCTACCACCGCATCGTCTGAACCGGCAAATCCCCGGCTCATATGCAGAAATTTTCCTTCCTTATCAATAAAAAACTTGGTAGGGATACTTCCCACACCGTATAAAAAAGCGATCTGGTGATCTTCATCCATAATGGTATTCAGGTATTCCAGCCCTCTGCGGTTTACAAAATTCTCCACGTGCCCGCGGGTGGTTTCCTGTAGAACCCGCTCAAAGGTATTGATATAAACGAAAGCCACATCTTCACGACCGGCATATTTTTCCATCGCTTTTTTCATTCCGGGAAACGACATCAGGCAGGGACCGCACCAGGTAGCCCAGAAGTCGAGAATAACCAGTTTTCCTCTCAGGTCAGAGAGCCTGACTACTTCTCCTTTAAGATTTTTCAGCTCAAAATCAGGGGCTGCCACTCCGGGCTTACCCATTTTTTCGGCATTCACCCGCTGGATAAACATCATGGCCAGGCGGGATTTCTTACCTTCCTGCTGCAGACGGCCGGCCAGTTCCTCATAATAATCTCCTGACACCTCGCTGTCAAGGAAATTATTGGCTGCCAGTATACCTGCAGCAGATGTACCCAACGCTTTCACTTTATCTGTTATAGCCAGGTTATGGTCTTTCAGCAGAGCCAGGTAGTCTTCCCTTAATTTAGCCCTTGTAGCTTCGTTACCGGAGGATTTAAATTTATCATCAATCGTTTTCACTTTGCTCATGAAGCCGAAATGGTCGTTCAGCAGATCGTTATAGCCTGTCATCACGGCAGAACCCTCCACAGAGGCTTCCGGGGCCTTATCTTCCGGAGTGATCCCTTCGGCTTTGATAACCAGTTTTTCTCCACCGTCCAGGAGCAACCCGATCTGCTGGTCATCCGCAATGTTCAGCTGGTAGATGCCCGGCTCAGGGATAGACGTCTGAAACACAAATGAAGGGCCTTCAATCTTAACACTGTCTGTTTTCTCTCCGTAGCCCCGGTCATTAATCTGCTCCAGGTACACTTTTCCTTTCACTTCCTTATTCAGAAGAGTGATCTGAATTTCTACGGGCAGGCCTTGTGCCATACCGTTTAAAGATATAACTAAACTCAAAATCAATGCTCTCATATTACTTCAGTTTTTCCATTAATACCTTATTCACTTCCCGCGGGTCGGCTGAGCCCCCTGAAAGCTTCATCACTTCTCCCACAAACATACCAAGAAGACCTTTCTTTCCTTTCTTAAACTCTTCCACCTTGCTTTTATTGCGTATAAGCACCTCATCTACCCATCCGCTGATGCTGGAGGCATCCTGGGTAAGCACCAGACCATTAGACTCCGCCAGCTCCATCAGGTCAGCCCCTGGAGTCTCTGTTAACAAAGCCATTAACTTCTGCCCGGCCGTGTGGCTGACCTTCCCTTCTTCAATGGCATTCACCAGCTCTGCCAGGCGGGGTGGCCTTACCGGGTATTCACCGATGCTTATTCCCCGCTCATTCATATCTCCGCGCATGTAGGAGACCATCCAGTTAGAAACCGGCCGGTAATGCGGCGTATGGCTTACGGCTTCTTTAAAATAATCACTCAGCTCTTTTTCTTCCGCCAGCACATAGGCATTATCTTCGGGCAATCCGTATTCAGAAACAAACGTATGAAAAAGGTCATACGAAAGTGCCGGTATACGGATGGCGGCCAGCTGCTCTTCGGAGATCAGCACGGGTGCCAGGTCGGGTTCAGGGAAATACCGGTAGTCATTAGCGGTTTCCTTTACGCGCATGCCTTCGGTTTCTCCTGTTTCCGGAATAAAAGTACGGGTTTCCTGCAGCACTTTCCCGCCGGCCTGCAGAATGCCGGCCTGCCGGCGGATCTCGTACTCTGCCGCCCGCTGCAGGAACCGGATGGAGTTCATGTTCTTGATCTCCACCTTGGTGCCCAGGGTTTCGCTTCCCTCAGGCTTCAATGATACATTCAGGTCGGCCCTCAGCGAGCCTTCTTCCATGTTTCCGTCACTGATTCCGAGAAAACGTACTATGCGGCGGACCTCCGTCAGGTAACCGGCGGCTTCTTCGGGAGAGGTGATGGAGGGGTAAGATACAATTTCCAGCAGGGGCGCACCGGCGCGGTTGTAGTCCAGAAGCGTGCCGTCGGCGGCATGAACCGATTTCCCGGCATCTTCCTCCATGTGAATATGGTGAACCTTTACTTCGTGGTTTACATACGAACGCCCTTCTTTTAAAACAAAGCGAACGCTGCCCCCCACACATACCGGCCGGCTATCCTGCGTAACCTGGTAGCCCTTGGGCAGGTCAGGATAGAAATAGTTTTTCCTGTCGAAATAATTAAAGCGGTTGATCTCACTCCCGAAAGCCAGGCCCAGCTTTACAGCGCTATCCACTACTTCGCGGTTGGTGCGGGGCAGCACGCCCGGGTGCGCCAGGGTCAGCACCCCGATGTTGGTATTGGCTTCTGCCCCGAAGCTGTTATGATCCGAAGCAAATATTTTACTTTTTGTATTTAACTGGCAGTGTACTTCCAGACCGATGACCACATCAAACTCCATCCAAAATCTATTTTTCTACAAAAATACGGCCTTTGACCGCTATTAAAAACAAAAGAGCCGACCAATTCAGCCGGCTCTGTCAATATTAATGTCAGATATCAGAGATTAGCTGTTAGAAATCAGATCTAATTGCTAACCGCTAATTTCTAACAGCTGATAGCTAGTTAATATTCCCACAGGTTACTCTCTTCTTCCATGATCTTATATTCCCACTCCTGTGATTTCAGCAGGGCTTCACGCGGGTTTTTGTAGATCTGGTCAAGGTAACGGTTACGCGGATCGGATGTTCTTACGATCCGGCCGGTAAATAATCTCAGCTCTATGGCATCGGCATAGTTCATGTGCTTGGCCGTATTTTCTTCATTGAACCAGATGCAGTTAGGATTCAGCCTGAAATACGATTCCAGCTCTTTGTATTTAAAAGACGCCAGGTCTTTTTCAATGCCTTCAGGTGACAGCTCAGCAGGAATCTTGATGCTCACTACCAGCACATCGTAATAAGCCCGTGAACGCTGGGAATCGAAAATCCAGTCTTCTTTCAGTTCCAGCACGTACAGTTCATTGGGAAGCAGCTCATACCCGGTAGCCAGTGCGGTTACCTGTGTATCCCCCCAGCCGTCCTGTGAGCTGGAGGTATTCTGAGCAGTAGAATCTCCCGATGATCCGCCGTCGCCCCAGCCATCGTCTTCGTTGGCAGCTCCGAAACCGGCATCAATTTCCTCCTGTGACAGCCCGCCACCTTCAAAATCACGGTGCAGACGCTTGGTAAACTCTTCCAGTGTAATTTTGTTGGTAAGCGAGTCATTGCTGAAAGGCTCCAGTACACCGGCACGCACACCGTCTATAATATGCTTGGTTATCTCACTTCCTTTCGAGAAGAAGGGCAGGTTAGCCTTCTCCCTGAGATCTATCCTTCTCCACAGCGTATATTTTTTAGCCTGGTTAGATGAATTGATCGGCCGCAGGGAAAGAGGGTTAACCCCATTGTCAGAGCGCTCCTGTGCTATAAGATCTGTCTGCAGACCCGCGAAAGCACATACCAGATAAATCGCTATTCTTTTCATTTTTGTATTAATTTAGGGCTATGACATGAACCCCGTCTCCTATATTCACATTTTCCACGTTCCCCTGGAAATTCCTTCTTTGAACCGAATTTATGGTAATCACGTACCGGTCTCCGGGAGAAGCCTCGCCTGCCAGGCTGGATACATTAATGGTATTACTCTGGCTGTCTAATTTACCCTTTGGCCTGGACCCGCCTGCCAGTACCACCGAGAAGCCGTTTACCCGGTAGGAGGCGTCTTCCGGGTTAGTATCTTTAAAACTCTGGTCTGCTTCCGCCACAATGGTCAGGTTTCTTACCTGAGAAGCCGGGAAGCCTTTCCTTAGATTATCTACAGAGGCCGGTGAGCCATTTACCAGCACCTTAATGGTAGGTTTGGGCACCAGGCGTACGTTAAATAAGAAGGTCTCTAGAAGAATTCCTTCATTCTTCACTTCCAGGCTCACCTTATTGGCATTAGGCACTACCGTCACTTTACCTGCTCCTCCCGGAATGAAATCCGCTCCTGAACCTCCGAAAGAGGGGCTATACTGGGCGCCCAGTCCTGAACTGGTGGTCTGTAGGCGGTTAGCACATTTAAAGTATAAGGCCGGCATGGAAGAGGTAGCAATCTGCACTGAAGGCTTCAATACCGTATATTCTTCTTCTTTGGTCACTACTTCCCTTGTACCATCAGGTTTGGGGTAAGAAATGGTGGCCGTATAAGAGCGTTTCAGCTGGCCGTTTTTATCAAAAGTTCCGCCACCTGCTTTTAGCTCGTATACTCCCTTACCTTCTTTTACCGGCAAAGCTGAACCGTTAATGCTGATACTGGGCGTGATAGCACTGGAATAGGCTCCGATGGCCACCTCTGCCCGGTAAGTCTGCCCGGCTACCACGGTCCGTGAATCCGGGATCACCACTGCAAAAAGCTTATCAAACTTGATCTCCTTGGCTCCTACCTGCTGCGCCAGGTAATCCAGCACTTCGGCTTCGTATCTCCTGATCACCGATTCCTTCTGGCTAAGGCTGGCCAAAGCGGCAGGAACAGGTGTTTGTGCAAAAAGCAACTCTGAAAAATCCTTTCTCCTGGTCATCGGATCGGCATTGGCCATGGCCGGGTCGTCTTTGGCATCCAAAGCCAGCGGCGCAAATTTAATGTTGGGTGCGTGCTTTTGGATATAGGCCACGTACTCATCCAGCTTCTCCTTCAGCTCATATCCTTTTTTATTCTTCACAAAGATATTGGCTACTTTTTCTTCTTCTGCCAGGTTTTTGATCTGGTTGGTTTCCGGGTCGATCCCGCCACCGGCTTCATTCCGGATGATTTCCTTCAGACCTTCTATATAGGAGATGATCTCCCCGGTTTTTTTTCTTACTTCCACAGCATTGTTATACAACGCCCGGTATTCCGGCCTGTTCCCGGATTTATCCACGGCGTCGTTCATTGCATCCAAAGTTCTTTTATTACTTGTATCTGCCGCTCTATTGGCCTGATCTAAGGAATTATCTAAGAGTAAGAACTTTTCCAGAATAGCATTACTGATCTGTAAGGCAAGCATAGCCGTCAACACAAGATACATCATGTTGATCATCTTCTGCCGTGGACTTTCCTTAACTCCTGCCATATTTTAGTTCTTTTGGGGTTTAAACAATACTACTATTAAACGTTTGCACTACCTTTCATAGCTGACAGCATGCTGCCGTACACATTATTCAGTGAAGCCAGGTTAGTGGTCAGTTTATTCAGCTCCGCCTTGAACTGCTGGCTGTCTCTGGAAACATCCGACATATCGCTCAGCACGTTGGAGAAATTACCATAGAAAGCATTCATCGCTTTCAGGTGCCGGTTAGTATCCTGAATCTCAATCTCGTACACGGCGTTCAGCGCGCTCATGTTCTGAGAAATCTTATGAAACTGCACCCGGTATTCCTGCGAATCTTTGGTGGCATCTCCCAGGGCGGTCATGGAATTAACCACGGTGCCCAGAGAAGCATTCATTTCACTGATTTTGGTAGAAGCCTCCCGTACCTTGCTGTTGAATTCACTGGTGGCCAGCCCTGAATTGGAAATCTCTCCCAGGTTAGAAACTGAATCGCCCAGTTTTTTAAAGCTGGCTTTCAGGTTATCAAAAATATCCGGGGTGATATTGGCATTGGCCAGCATATCATCCATTTTAGCCGTCAGGCCCAGGCCTGAAGACTGCTGCGAGTGGGTACGCACGGGCAGGTCGCCCTTATAATTTTCAGCTAATTCGGGATAAACCTTTTCCCACTGGTATTCTACCGTGGGACGGAGCAATGACTGTGCGGCATAGATAAGGAAGATAATGGCTTCCACACCTAACCCTATCGGAAGCATAAAGGAGGCCCAGTCATAGTGCATGATCTTTCCCATAGCTCCGACAATTACAACTGCCGCACCGGCACTGTAAACAAAAGGAATGAATCTGTCCCAAAATATGCTGGGACCGTTATTTGCTGCCATATTTTATGATGATATTTTAATAAACGTTTTTATATTTATTCTCTGCCGGGTACGGAGCCCATTCTGTCCATAACACAGCGGAATCCAAGATACGATTTGGTGGCTGTTTCGTATTCATACGTGGTGGTACCTGACTCCAGGTAGTGGGCCACATCTTTCCATGATCCGCCCTTGATCACTTTGCGGGGCTCATCCGGGTTGTCGTAGTTAGGATTTAAGTCCCAGGTTACCGGCATGTAAGACTCTGAATAAGCGTCTTGTGTCCATTCCGATACGTTTCCTGCCATATTGTATAAACCGAAAGCATTTTTTTCATACATATTTACCGGTGCCGTGTACTGGAAGCCGTCTTTCTGGTAGTTACCGCGATTAGGCTTGAAATTGGCCATATAACAGCCCTTGGCATTTGCCACATAAGGGTTACCCCAGGGATATTTCGCCCCTTCGCTGCCACCTCTTGCGGCCCACTCCCATTCAGCCTCGGAAGGCAGACGGAATCGGGGTGAGCGGAATTCGTTATTCTCTGCCCGATAGTTATTATACAGGTTGGATCTCCACTGACAGAAAAACTGCGCAGCCTTCCAGCTTACCCCTACCACAGGATAGTTATCAAACGCCGGGTTACCGTAATAATTCTCGGTCAGCTGATCACCGTTATGATAGGTAAAGTCTTTTTTCCATACGGTAGTATCCGGATACAGGCTGGTCATAATAAATTCTTCTCCCAATACTTCCAGTGAATCCGCCAGGACGGAGTTCACAAACATCCGGTACTCATGGTTGGATATCTCGGTATCGTCCATGTAAAACGCCGGGATGGAAATCCGCTTGTTAAGATTAATACGGGTAGACATCACGTCTTCATCGGCCTGGCCCATCAAAAAAGACCCTGACGGGATAAGCACCATCCCCTCCGGCGCTACCTGTTTATAGCCCTTCCTGGTCTTTGCTATCAGCTGCCCGTCTTTAATTCCTGCAAGAGGGTCTTCCACACTTCCTCCTCCTTTTTTCCCTCCTTTGCCAAAAATCTTATTCACGGTATCGCAACTTTGAAATAAGAACGCTGAGGATAAAATAACTGCAACAGTTAAGATTTTTTTTGAAATGTGCTTATTCATGTTTTGAAAGCAAGAATTTTAATCTTCTATTTTTTACTTTGTCAGAACGTTAATCCCTAATAATATATTGTTAATTGCTCTAATAAAAACGGAGGCCTTTACTGCTATAATTCATAAACCATGCCAATTCCGTTTTTTAAGGCTTCGCAAAAATCATAAAAACTATCGGAGTTTCATAAATTCATGCGTATCTTTTTGTTATAAACTGTATCTGGGGGTCTTTATCACCGATTTTTTGCCCATTTTCACAGGGGTCAGCACATATCTTAAAAAAAGTTCATGCGAGGTAGCTGATTTGGCGTCAGCGCCTGTGGTAACGATATCCAGTGCATAACCCAGCTTTAGCTTATTATCAAGCAGGTTGGTCCCCAGCAGCACGGAACCCGCATCCTGGTTCCGGTAATTTCCGCCTATCCACAGTTTCTGGTTATAGGTCACCATCAGGCCGGCCTCTACCGAGGTGCTGACCAGGTCAGACCTGACCATGAACATGGGACTTATATCCAGCGTATAGGAAACCGGGAAATCGTACTTGCCGGTCAGGAAATAATCCCTCTTTTCTTTGAAGCCCCCGTTTTCCGCACCGATGCTGTATTCCGGCTCCAGGAGGTTTTTTACCGAAAGCCCGATCTGGTAGCTCGGATTTACCAGGTATATACCTGCATTCAGGCGGGGAACCATGCTGGTGATCCGGGTGGAAGGGATATACGGGTCATCCGGGTCACGCGGAATATAATCTTCTCCACTGAGGCTGAGATTATTAAACCCTGCACCGATGCCGAAACCCACCATATTGCTGCCCATCCGTTTATGAAAGGAATAGCTCAGCACCATTTCACTCATGCTATGGGTTTTGCTGATGTTCTGGTTAGCAAAATGCACTCCTACCCCGCCTTTCAGCCGGGCTACAGGCATATCCAGGGCAAAAGCCGTAGAAAGGTTGCCCCCGCCCGTAAAGTCAGTGGCAGTATAGCCCAGGTACTGCGAGCGCACGGTAGACTGAATCTGCACCCGGTTAAACTGCCCGGCCGCTCCCGGGTTCAGGTAAAACTGGTTAAATATATAATGAGTAAACTGAGGCAGGTTCTGACCAAAACTTACTACCCCCCAAAAGGAAAAAAGTAAAGCAAGTAAATACTTTCTGGTCATACGGTTAAACTAAAAGTTTCAATACGTTTTTCAGCTATGAGCATTGAGGTATGAGCAAGTGCAGGCGGACTTTTCGGGTCTTTTGCAACGAATAAAAGCTCACAGCTCATAGCTAAATGCTCACAGCTCTCTTAAAGCTATATACAAATAAACACAATAAGACCCATAATATTATGAGTCTTATTGAAAATTTATACGATGTTATTGGCTTTTTTAATATAAAGCTCCAGTGCTCCCACCATAGACGGAGCATTGGGCAAAGGCGCTTCAATATCGAGGATCAGCCCGAGATCCCGGATGGCCCGGGCCGTGGTAGGGCCAAACGCCGCCAGGCGGGTGTTCTTCTGCTGCCAGTCAGGGAAATTATGCATCAGAGAGTGCACTCCCGAAGGGCTGAAAAAGCAGATGATATCATAAAACACTTCGGTAAGGTCAGACAAATCTGCCGGAACGGTCTCGTAAGTGATGGCTTCTGTCAGCGACAGACCGTGCTTCCGCATGAGATCAGGAATGGCATTATTCCGGATGTTAGAGCAGGGAAACAGGAATTTCTCGTTTTTATTTTTCAGGATAAAAGGCTCCAGGTCGGCAGCTGTTTTATTCCCCGAAAATATTTTCCGTTTCCGGATAGTAATATACTTCTGAAGATAATTGGCGGTTTGCTCCGTAATACACAGGTATTTCATATCAATGGGAATCTCTACCCGGAGCTCCTCACACATTTTGAAGAAGTGGTCTATGGCATGCCTGCTGGTAAATATGATAGCCGTATGCGCTAAAATATCAATTTTCTGCTTTCTGAATTCCCTGTGATCTACTTTCCTGACATCAATAAAATTCCTGAAATCCACTTTTATCTTATAGCGGTCGGTCAGGTCAGAATAAGTAAGAGATTTTTCGCCCGGATTATCTAAAGTGATTAAGATACTTTCTACCTTCCTCAAACGTTCGTCATTTTCTGTCATCTCGCTCAAAACAAATACCTGATTTTTTCTTACATCAGCACTTATCAGAAAAGAAATCTCATTCCTAATATAACGGGAAGTGCTTCTGCGATGCAAAGATACGAAAACAAGTACAAAAACTTCACATTACTCTCACGGTTTATCGTAAAATATATCAGCAGGCCTCTCCAGGAATAGAATACCATTAATAGTATAAAAAGGTAGTTATCAATATTTTCAGGAAGAGGAATATAGGTATTGTACATAATGAGTACCAGCAGCAGAAGCAGCGAATAAAAGAACAGGCTGCACTGGATCACCTTGAAATAATGCAGGTCAGTCACCTTGCCCAGGTTGAAGAGTTTCCCCATAATATTGAGGAAAAAGAACTTCAGCACAAAGATGATAAACACCAGGAGGCACAGCTTGAGAAAGTTGACCGTATGCACTGCCACGGTGTTTCCCGACTGAAAAAGGAAGCTGCCCTCTATCAGGGAAAGCCCGCCAAACTGCAGCATCAGGATGAGAAATCCCAGCACCACGCTCAGTAAGATCACAAAAAGAAGACTGGGGCGGTCCAGCGGTTTTCCGATCATAAACAGGTCTTCTTTCACCCGTGTGGAGAGCACTTCTCTCAGGGAATAATATTTACCGTATACCCTGAAATAGTTATTGGATACAAAGCTCATCACCACCAGGCTGAGCACAAAGGCAATAGCTACCCCGCTGTTAAACCGGGATACCGACCGGGGCGTAAGCCTGACCACCTCGCGCACGGAGGTCTCTTCCTGCACCGATACTCCTACCGGGTTACCGGAAGGAAAACCGATATACGCTACCACCTCTGAGGGAGCAGAGGCCGTAAAAAAGCTGAAATAAATCTTCTCTTTCCGGGTGACCCTGCGCAGGCTGTCGAGATTATACACCAGCCACTCCTGTTTTTTTGAAACCCGCTCCAGTGCATTATCCACAAAAATATTAGCGGCTTTGGGCGGAGTTCTCACCAGGAGAGAGGCCCGGGGAAAGCGCAACAGGTCAAGGTGGAGGGTGAAGGTCTGGAATTCTTTATCTGCATCATAACGAAAAGGTACATATACTTCTTCATCATGATCGTACATCAGCCATTCGTGCGTAAGGTTGAAAACAGGACGGTAATTCTCATACTGTACCGGCACGTTAGCCCGGGCCTCAGCCCCGATCACACTGAATAACAGAACAAAAAGAATATACTTCACCCGTACGATTTTTTTTTGCAAAATTATGAAACCTTAGGCAAAGTTTGCGGTTAGGCCTTGTTTTTATGTTAACCACATAGACACATAAGACATATAAGCTTTCATTTGAGCCCTGTATTATAATACTTATATGTCTTATGTGTCTATGTGGTTATAAAACCTTATATGCCTTATGGGGTTCAAACAAAAACTTAACACACTTTTTTTGGAAATTCCGTAAAAAAAATAATCCTTTGCGGCATAACATTTCTTTAGGTATGAAAGAAAAAACAAAACAACTTAAAGCGGAGATCAGCAAAAGCCTGTCCGCTATTTCGGAAATTGGCGACCGGGTAGAAAAAAAGTCGATCAGCAAAAAGATCAGCGCCCTGGCCGAAGACCTCCGTAAGCTTTTCAAAAAAGAAGCAGCTAAACAGGAGAAAAAAGCGGCTAAAGCCGAAAAAAAGGCCGCTAAAAAGGCAAAAGAGGTTGCTAAAAAAGCCAAAGAGCCGCAAGCCAAAAAGGTAAAAGCCCCTGAAAGTCCGGCTAAAAAAGAGGTATCTGCTCCTTCTGAAGCCAAAAAGCAGGCCCCTGAAGCAGCAGAACCGGTGAAGAACCTGAAAGCCGAAGTCTGGAACGGTTCGTCAAAAGAATAGTTTTTCCCGGGAAAAAGGTATAATTTAGGGGTCATAAAAGATCCATACATGAAATTATACCTTTTTTTATGGCTGTTTGCAGCCTCCCGTCTCCTCCAGGCACAGGCTGTTATTATCACTGAAATTTTTGCCGACCCCACCCCCTCTCACGGGCTTCCCGAAAGAGAGTACCTCGAAGTTTTTAACCGCTCACCGGCCCCTGTCTTCCTGAAAGGCTATACGCTCAGCTATGGAAACACCCGGGTCACTTTCCCCGATTCTGTCATTACCCCCGGTGAGTACCTCATTGCCTGCCGCAGCACCTATGCCCCGGAATTTGCTTCCTTTGGCAAAGTAGTGAGCCTTTCAGGCCTTTCGCTGAACAATAACGGGAATATTTTAAAGCTCTCCGATGCGGCCGGGAATGAGGTGCACCGGGTAAATTACGCTTCCTCCTGGTATACCCCGGGTCGTTCAGAGGGGTACAGCCTGGAGATCATTGACCTGCGTTACCCCTGCCGGGGCAAAGACAACTGGGCATCTTCTGCGGCAGAACAGGGCGGCACTCCGGGAAGGGCCAACAGCGTGGCCCGTGACCACCCTGATTTCACGCCGCCGGAACTATTGAAATATGATCTGCAGGAAAACAGGGTACTGCTGGTATTTAACGAGGTTCTGAGCAGTGATTTTGCAGAGAACCCGGAGCGTTTTGAAGTACTTTCCGGCGATGCCGGGCTTACCCGGGCCGCCTTCCTGAACGAGAGCCGTGAAACGGTGGTCCTCACCCTGAACCAGGCCCCTGACGGAGACCTGCAGCTGAAAATCCGGGAGGCGAAAGATTGCACGGGAAACACCGCCCCGGATATCACGGTACGGTTTGAAAGCCTGCAGGAACCTCTTCCCGGCGATATTCTCCTGTCAGAGATTTTGTTTAACCCCCCGCCGGGCGGGGATGATTTTGTGGAGATTTACAATACCCGTGAACAGCGTTTTAACCTGAAAAACTGGCAGCTGGCCCGCCTGAATGCCGCCGGGGAAATAACCGGACACGTGATTATTGCCCCCACGCAGACCATACTGCCGGGAAAAAGCCACCTGGCCTTTAGCCGGAACCCCTCTTTCCTGCGTGAGCATTACCCGGTAACCGGCATTATCCTGGAAGTTCCGTCACTGCCCGCCTACAATAATGATGTGGGCACGGTGTTGCTTCTGAAGCCCGACAGCACCGTATTTGACCGCTTCACCTATTCTGAAAAGATGCATGCCTCAAGGGTACTTCATCCCAAAGGAGTTTCGCTGGAAAGGGTATCGTTCCGGCCGCAGCAAAACGAGTGGACCTCTGCATCATCTGATGCGGGCTTTGCCACCCCGGGAGCTCCTAACTCCCGCCGGGAGGATACGGCGGCAGAGCCCTTTTTCAGTGCGGAACCCCGGGTATTTCACCCGGACACTTCTACGCCGCTTACCCGGCTGACCTATCGGCTGAACAGCGGAGAAGCCTACGCCGCCATCCGGATACTGGACAGGCACGGGCGTACCGTCAGAACCCTCTCGCGGAATCACCTGCTGGGTAACAGCGGAGAGATTCCCTGGAACGGCACGGACGACCACGGCACCCTCCTGCCGCCGGGGTATTATGTTTTTGTAATCCAGGTATCCGGCACCGGCATTAACCGTATTTTTTATGCAAAAACGGTTATCGGTATAAAATAAGTAGCTATCGAATACCCGCACCCGCGTCAATCGTCAATCAAAAAACGTCAATTTATTTACGATTGACGATTTTTGATTGACGCCCAGGCTGCTTTTCGGGTATAAAAAAATACCGCTTTTTGGTTTTTTTTGAGAATTACCTCCTATTTTTAAAACTCAAAAAAGAATTACGAATGTCACCTTTTGTTTTATTGCTGGATTGGGAAGGGTTTGAAAAAGACAAATACGTTCACACGGTACTTGAAGATAACCTCCTGCCAAATTACCTGGAGAAATGCAGCTGGTTTACGGGCAGAAACAGGAAAAACTGGAGAATCAAGATTACCGGTGCCGTACGAATGAAATGTGAGGATACCGAATTCTTCTTTACCTACCTGCAGATCCGTTATTCCAGCGGTGAAACGGAATCTTACCTCTTCCCTGTTTCATTTGTCAGTGAAGAAAACACAGGCATACCGGAAGACGCCTATATATCACGGGCCACCCTGGATGAAAATGAAGGGTACCTGGTAGATGCCGTGTTTGACCCGGCTTTCCGTATCGCTATTTTTAAAAACCTGCTGAGTTCAGCCACTACCGTTCAGAAGAATGAGCAGGTGCTGGAGTTTGAACGCGGCAAAGGATTGGAAGACGAAACCGAGCTGGAAAGCAGCTTTATTGAAATTGACAGCAATAATACGGCGTTAGTTTATAATAATAAATATTTCTTTAAACTCTACCGGAATCTATATAGGGGGATCAACCCCGAAATTGAGTCGTTGCGGTTTTTCTCCCGGAACGCCAAGTTCTCCAGCTACCCTAAATACTGTGGCAGCATCAACCTGACGGAAGACAACGCCCCGCTGTATACATTTGGGGTAATGACCGAATACATTGCCGACTCCAAGGATAACTGGTCGCTGACCGGCGATTACCTGAATGACTTTATTACGGGACTGGTAGACGGCAACTTCCAGGTGAAAGAGCAGGTTTTTGTGAAAGTGGCACAGCTGGGTAAAAAAACAGCCATTATGCACGACGCCCTGTTTGATCCCGGTGCGGAAGAGGCGTTCCGGCCGGAGCAGATCAACCGCAGTTACCGTACGGAGATTCACCGGAAGCTGGAAGAAGCGCTGGACAAACGCTATGAAACGCTGATTGAGATTTACATGGACCTGGACGAACAGACCCAGACCCTGGCCTGGCAGTTTATGGAGGCCAAAGACAAGATCCTGAACTTCATTGACCAGATTCTTACCCGGGTATTTAACTCCCTGCGGATTCGTATACACGGCGACTTTCACCTCCGGCAGATCCTGGTGAATACCAACGGCATTCATACTATAGATTTCGAGGGGGAACCTAACACACCCATCAGCAGCCGGACCACCAAGCACAGCCCGCTGAAAGATGTGGCCTCCATGATCCGCTCTTACCATTATGCGGTATCTGCTAAACTGTATAACAGTGAAGAAACCCAGATGATCCCGGAAAAAGACCTGTTGCGGGCTTCTGACCGTTGGTACAAGCTCATGCGTGACACCTTCCTGGAAGAGTACCTGACCTATTTTGGTCCTCACCACACCCTGCTCAAAAACAATAATGAAGTGAACTACCTGTTACAGTTTCATTTGCTGGAAAAAGCCATTCACGAACTGGGTTTTGAGATTATAAACCGGCGTTCCTGGATAAAAATTCCGCTGAAAGGTATCCTGGATGTAGTAAGGGAGATTGAGAAACTTCGTACGGTCTGATGTTTCAGAAAGCGCTGATGTTCTTCTTTGCGGCCAGGGTGGCTCTGGTCACCTGCCAGTATGAAAAGGGGAATGCCGGCATGGAAAAGCAAAAAATGAAGGTGGAACGGGCGGGCACGCTTGACCGTATCCTGGATGAATGTTCGGGAATCTGCCCATCGCCCTGGTCAGATCACCTGCTGGCCCTGAACGACTCAGGCGGAAAACCGGAGATTTATGAGATCAATAGCGAAGGGAAGCTGGTGAACACTCACCCGGTTCCGGAGGCCGTGAACCGCGACTGGGAAGAGATCACTGCTGATACCGCCGGAAACGTGTATATCGGCGACTTCGGCAATAACAGTAACGGCAGGAAAGACCTTACCATCTATAAATACACCCCGGGGGCTCCGGCCGGGGAGCTTACTCAAAAGATTACTTTTCGCTATGCCAACCAGACCTTTGCAGCTGGGGAAAAGAAAGAATTTGACTGCGAAGCGTTTTTCTGGGCCAATGATTCCCTCTACCTTTTCACCAAAAGCTGGGAAAAGGGAGTTAAGCTCTGCCGGATGTACGTACTTCCTGACCATCCGGGAAACTACGAGGTGGCTCCACGTGACGAGGTTTTTCTCAAGGCCCAGGTAACCGGTGCAGCCATCAGCCCGGATAAAAGCCGGTTTGCCCTGATCTCTTACGGCAAAATCTTTCTCTTTGGAGCTAACGGCGGCCGGATCAGCTTCAGCAACCCCATAGCCTGTATTAAAATAGCGAGGAAGCAGACGGAAGCGATACTTTTCGAGAAAGCGGATCAGCTGCTTTTTACAAACGAACAAAGGGGAATGTTTCGGATTAAGTGAAAAACTAAAAACTAAAAATTAAGGTACATTAGTATATATAAGAATGGTTCCGAAACTTTTAACCGCAGCGGCGGACCGTTTTTAGTTTTTAGTTTTTAACTTCCCCGCTCTTCCTTTAAATTTAATACTCCCTTAACATTAAAACTACCAAGCCTTTATAATTTTGCAGTGGAAATATCCCAATAATGTATGAACGGTAAAATCCTGGTTATTGATGATGATGAAGACATTCTTGAACTTCTCATTTACAATCTGGAAAAAGAAAACTACGAGGTGCGATCGGCCAATAACGGGTTAAGGGGACTGGAGGTAGCCCGCCAGTTTCAGCCGGATATCATCCTGATCGACATCATGATGCCCGTAATGGATGGCATACAGGCCGGCAAAGCCATCAAAAATGAGCTGAAAAACACCCACCTGATCTACCTGACCGCCCGGGCAGAAGAGTATTCCGAAGTAGCTGCATTTGAGGCCGGCGCAGATGATTACATCACCAAGCCTATCAAGCCCCGTGCACTGCTCAGCCGGATCCAGGCGTATTTCCGTAAGGAAACCGAGAAAAATGTCGAAAGCAATATCCTGGAAATCGGTGGACTGACCATCAACAAAGAGAATTACTCCGTTACCAAAGAAGACGGCAGTGTTAAAATTCTTCCTAAAAAAGAGTTTGAGATTCTCTACTATCTCGCCTCCCACCCCAACAAGGTACAGAGCCGGGAGTCGCTCCTGCAGAAGATCTGGGGAGCCGATATTTTCGTGGTAGAACGTACCATTGACGTTCATATCCGGAAGGTGAGAGAAAAGATCGGCGAAAAATATATCGGCACTTTAAAAGGGGTAGGATATATGTTTACTACTGATTAATGCTGATCTTTGGAGATTAAAGGTCGAAACGTATGCTGCTATCCCCCAGGTGGATCTCCTTCCTGATCGCCGTACTGATTACCGCCATCACCGTGGCTTTTCTGAGCTTTGTATCAGGAGTAACCGGCCCCATGCTCTTTGTAACCGGAGCCAGCGCCTTTATTTCATCGTTCCTGCTGATCTTTTATATCATTGACCTGCTGGTGTTCCAGGAAGTAAACAGCATTTATCTTTCCCTGAGAAAATTAAAGATCAAAGATTTTGACATTCCGCGTAAGTCTCTCATTAAAAGTGTTAACCCGCTTAAAAAGCTCAACCGGGAGATTTCCAACTATGTATCTAAAAAGGAAGAAGAGATAGACACCCTCCGCCGGATGGAGATCTTTCGGCGGGAATTCATTGCCGATGTTTCGCATGATCTCAAAACTCCCATTTTTGCGGCTCAGGGTTTTATCCATACCCTGCTTGACGGGGCCATTGAAGACCCTGAAGTTTCCCATAAATTCCTGAATAAAGCGGCCCGCTCGCTGGACGGGCTGGAGATGCTGGTTAAAGATATCCTTATCCTGACCCAGGTAGAATCAGGCGATATCCGGATGCAGATTGAGAAGGTGAACATCGTGGAGGTGATCCGCGAGATTTTCGATCAGCTCGAAGACAAAGCCGCCAAACGGGAGATTACCCTGGTGCTCAAGCCCAAAGCGGTGAAAAGCGTAAAGGTCAGGGCCGACCGCATCCGGATCACCCAGGTGCTCAGTAATCTCATTACCAACGGAATCATTTATGGCAAAAACGGCGGGAGGGTAACCGTAGAATTGAGCCAGGAAAACAAGCTGGTCAGCATCCGGGTCTCCGATAACGGTATTGGTATTGCGCCGGAACACCTGCCCCGCATCTTTGAACGCTTTTACCGGGCAGATAAAAGCCGCTCCCGTGCAGTGGGCGGTACGGGGCTGGGGCTGGCCATCGTAAAACACATCCTTAATGCGCACGATACCCGTATTGATGTCATTTCCAAACCCGACCACGGCACTACGTTTAGTTTTACCCTGCCCCAGGCAGCAGAAGATTTTTCTTCGTAACTTTGCACCCAAACGTTAAACGATTTGGATTTAAGCCGATTTAAAAAAGCCCCTAAAAATCTGGATTTCAAAGACCTGGTGATCTTTGAAAACGAGAATTACGTGGTGATCAATAAGCCGCCGTTTGTGCCTTCACTGGATGAGCGCACGGCTGACCGCAGCCTGAGCATTCTGAAACTGGCCCGGGAGCAGTATGAAGATATCCAGCTTTGCCACCGCCTGGATAAGGAGACCTCCGGTGCGCTGGTGCTGGCCAAAAATTCCGAGGCTTACCGCCACCTTTCCATGCAGTTTGAACACCGCGAGGTGCAGAAAGAATACCATGCGGTGGTGAACGGTGTCCATGATTTCGACAGCGTATCCGTGTTCCTTCCTATTGCTATTGTAAAAGACGGCACGGCGGTGCGTATCGACCGGCAGCGGGGCAAGCTGGCGGAAACCGTGTTTTTTACCCTTCAGAAATTTGCCCGGCATACGCTGGTGCGCTGCATACCCATCACCGGCCGCATGCACCAGATCCGGGTGCATCTCCAGTGCCTGAACGCACCCATTGTATGTGATCCCACTTATAATGGTGATTACATCTTCCTTTCCCAGATCAAAAGGAAATTTAATTTAAAGGGAGAAACCGAAGAATTGCCGCTGATCAAGCGGGTAGCGCTGCATGCCCACTCCATCCATTTCAGAGACCTGGATGAAAACCTGCTGAGCATTACTGCCCCCTACCCCAACGACTTTGAGGTGCTGGTAAACCAGCTGGTCAGATTCTCTTCTTGACGTTATCGTAAAATTCGCGGAACTTAAAGTTCTTCTTGACGTGTGTCACATCCTCGTTTTCTGCATCGCCGAGCAGGAATCCCCACGCTTCGAGTCGCGGACTGGCATCAAAGATCACCTTCAGGATAGCCGTAACCGGCAGCGCCAGGATCATGCCGCCTATTCCCCAGAGCTTCCCGAAAAGCAGTAAGGCGGTAATAGCCACCAGGGCATTGATGCTGACCTGGTTTCCCACCACATAAGGGGTGATGAAATTACCTTCCAGGAATTGTACTACGGCAAAAGATGCGGCCACCGCCAGTGCGGCCAGGTAAGAGTCTTTGGTAATCAGGGCCACCAGGATGGGCAGCGCCGAACCGATGGCCACCCCGATATACGGGAGTATAGCCAGGAAAGCGGCAAAGAAGCCGAAAAACAGGGCGTGCTCTATACCAATGATATACAAGGCGGCAGAATTCAGCGTACCGATAATCAGGATCACCAGCATCAGCCCGAGGATATACCCCCGTACCACGGTTTTCACCTTATTAATGGTAGCCACAATCTTATGCTTGCTGGTATCTTTCAGCCATTTAAAAACAAAGGTCTTCAGGAAGTCGCGGTACATCAGCATTAAAAAGATATACAGCGGCAGCAGGGCCATGCTCATCAGGAAATTGGAAGCTCCGCCAAGGGTGGAGCCCAGGAATTTCGATCCGCTCTTTACCGCTTCGGAAATATGCTTCTGCCCTTCGGTAACCAGCTGCTCCTTATTGATCCCGAAATTCCCCAGGAATCCCGCCAGGTCGCCCACCCACTGGTTAAAGCGGGTTTCTACCTGGGGGAACAGGTCTTCCAGGCCAATCACCTGTGTGTAAGCCACATACACCAGGCCGGCTACCACCGCACTCATCAGGATGATTCCCAGCAGGATAGAAATAACACGTGGTATCCTTTTTATTTCCAGGTAATTACACAAGGGATACAAAAGGAAAGAGAAGAGCGCCGCAATAATAAACGGTACGATTACATCCTGCAGGATATACGCGATGTAAACAATAATTACAATAGAAACCAGAGTACCTGCCAGGCTCCGGGGAGAAGCCAATTTCTTAAATGTGTTCATCTTCAAGCTGTTTGAGGTTGGCCTTGTAAATCCTATTGGACACTAAGATACTTACTTCAAACAGAAAATAAAGCGGAATGGCCACTAAAATTTGGCTGATCACATCCGGTGAAGGTGTAATGATGGCCGCCACGATCAGGATCACCACAAATGCATGCCGGCGGTATTCCTTTAAAAACTCAGGGGTAACGATCCCGATTTTGGTCAGCACCATGATCACTACCGGCAACTGGAACATCAGTCCACAGGCCAGGGTAAGGGTGGTCAGTATGGAAAGATAATTCTTGATATCGTACTGGTTCACAATGGAAGGGTCCAGCTGGAAATTCACCATAAAGTGAACGGCAAATGGCGTTACAATATAATAACCAAAGAAAACGCCGGAGAAAAACAGGAGGGAGATAATAAATACGGCACCCCTGGCCGCTCTTCTCTCAGCCGCACGTAAACCGGGCTTAATAAACGACCATATCTCCCAGATCACATAAGGGAATGCTATGAGCAGACCTATGATAGCCGAAGACGTGATGGCCAGCATAAACTGCCCGGATATTTCCCGGTTTTGCACGTCAAACTTGAGCTCCTGCAGGCAGAGGCTGTCAATATGCAACAGCCGGCCTATATCACACATTTTACGGTAAGTCCAGAAATCTACCTTTGACGGCCCCATGATAATGGTACCGTATACCCACTCTTTAATAAACCAGGCCACTATCATAAATATAAATATGGCCGCAATAGACCGGATCAGGTGCCACCTGAGCTCTTCCAGGTGCTCCAGAAAAGTCATTTCCTTTTCTCCGTCAAATTCTTCTTCCACGTGGGCTTGGTCTAAAGGCATAATTGTCTGCTAAAAAGAGGGGAAGGCCCTGATACAGGGCCTTCATTAATTATTTAAACAGTGGGAACCACTTCATCCATTCGTTTACTTCGGTTTTGGTGGTGTTCAGCACTTTTTCATTATCATGGTTCATCAGCACCCGGTCAATCAGCTCCACTACCCGTACGAAATCTTTTTCGTCCAGGCCTCGGGTGGTCATGGCCGCAGCCCCTACCCGGATACCCGAGGTGGTCATGGCCGGTGCGTCATCAAACGGCACCATATTTTTGTTCACTGTAATATCGGCTTTGATCAAGGCATTCTCTGCCAGCTTCCCGTTCAGGCCTTTCGGACGCAGGTCAATCAGCGCCAGGTGGTTATCGGTACCGCCACTGATCACTTTGTAGCCTTTCTCCACAAATGCATCGGCCATCACTTTGGCATTCTTCTGCACCTGCTGCACATAGGTGCCGTAGCTGTCAGTCAGGGCTTCTCCAAAAGCCACTGCTTTGGCTGCAATAATGTGCTCCAGCGGGCCGCCCTGTATACCGGGGAATACCGCAGAGTCCAGCAGCGAAGATACGGTTCTTACCTTTCCTTTCGCAGTGGTAATGCCAAACGGGTTTTCAAAATCATTCCGCATCATGATCACCCCGCCGCGGGTACCCCGCAGGGTCTTGTGGGTGGTGGTGGTTACAATATGGCAATGGTCAAACGGGTCATTCAGCAGTCCTTTGGCAATCAGGCCGGCCGGGTGGCTGATATCGGCCAGCAGGATAGCTCCTACCTGGTCGGCAATGTTGCGCAGGCGAACATAATCCCAGTCGCGCGAGTACGCCGAAGCCCCGCAGATGATCAGCTTAGGCTTCTCCGCCAGGGCGGTTTGTTCCACTTTATCCCAGTCGATCAGGCCCGTAGCCTCTTCCACCCCGTAAAAGCAGGGCTGGAAATATTTCCCTGAAATATTCACCGGCGAACCGTGGGTCAGGTGGCCACCGTGCGAAAGGTTAAAGCCCAGGATCTTATCACCAGGCTTCAGGCAGGCCAGGAAAACGGCCGTATTGGCCTGCGCACCGGAGTGCGGCTGCACGTTGGCCCAGGTCACGTTAAACAGCTCCTTCAGCCGGTCAATGGCCAGCTGCTCTACTTCATCCACTACTTCACAACCGCCGTAATACCGCTTGCCAGGCAGTCCTTCCGCATATTTATTGGTCAAAACACTACCGGCTGCGGCCATCACCTGCTCGGAAACAAAGTTTTCGGAAGCGATCAGCTCAATGCCGTGAAGCTGTCTTTCATGCTCTTTCCGGATCAGGTCAAAAATACGGCTATCTGCGTAATTGTTCATAAATTCAAGGAGGTTTGTTAAATCCGCGACAAATTTAAGAGTTCTTTCGGTAGAAACAGAGAAATTGAGAATTAAAGTAGTGCAAGCCTTCTCTTTCCATGGATTCTTCGGCTGATTTGCTTATATTTACTTCCTGACTCTGACAGAGAATGAACACCTATAACCTCTTTTTAGCCTCTTCAACCTGCCTGGCCGCCGAGCGTAATGCCCTAGAGATTGAGATTGGCCGTTTAAATGATGATTTTTCCAAACGGAATGTGCATCTCCAGCTCCACATCTGGGAGAAGTTTGACTCGGCCAATGACCCGGTTCGGAAACAGAACTTTTATAACGAACACATTGCCCAAGCCGATATTTTCCTGGTGGCCTACCAAAAGGAGCTGGGTGCCTTTACCCGGGAAGAGTACCTACAGGCGCAGCAGCTTTTCGTAAGCCAGGGGTACCCCCGCATCTACCTCTTCAAAAACATCACCCCACCCGGTGGGGAGCCCCGGCCCGAAAATGTTCAGAATTTAGAGGACCTGGAGAGTTTATGGTACGCGCGTGGAAAAGAACAATGGCCCTGGGAGTACAGTCATCTCTCAGAGCTTACCAAAAAAGTTGCAGACGATATCCGGGGCCTGTTCCATAACCCCAACTACCCCCATTTCTCTTTCCCTGAAGTCCGGAAACTCAGCCTGAACAGCCCCGAAATGCCCGAAGGTTTCCTGGGCCGGGAAGAAGAACTGAAAATCATTTACCAAAAACTTAACTCCGGCGGTAAGCTGATGCTGATCAATGCCGAAGGGGGTATCGGCAAAACCACCCTGGCCGCCAAATACTGGAACGAAGCCCTGAATAACTACAAGCACGCGGCCTGGCTGTTTTGTGACAGCGGCATCATCAACTCCCTCAAAGAGATAGCCCCCCAGCTGAACATTGACCTCAGCGGCATGGATGAGCAGCAGCAGATTCAGGCCTTAAAACGGGGGTTTCATGCCGTACAGAATGAGTTTTTACTGGTGCTGGATAACCTCAACAACGAAGAAGACATCCGCCTGTTCCGCCAGGAGTTTGAGGGTTTTCACTGGCATGTGCTCATCACCAGCCGCTGCCGGGGTATATTAGATAAAGAACAGGAGCTGCCCATAGAGCACCTCCCCCCTCCATTGGCCAAAGAGCTTTTTGAGCGCTATTACAAAGAAGATACCGAAGAATTTAGCGAACTTTTAGACCGGGTACTGAAAGCCATTAACTACCACACTCTGCTGACGGAGGTATTTTCCAAAAACCTAGCCGAAGCCGCCGAGCTGGGAGAAATGGACCTTACTACGTTCTTGAACCGATTGGAAAACGAAGGCCTTTTTCTCCGCGAACAAAGCTTTGAAATTGAAAATAACGAATGGGCTACCAAAAGAAAAGCTGCCACTACCGACCAAATCCTGGATGCCCTCTATGATTTTGGACAGCTGACCGAAGACCAACGTTTCCTGCTGGTCAATATGGCTCTGCTACCCGCCGAACCTTATACCTTACCTTTTATTAACAGTTTACTGGTTTGTAACCGGGACAGAACCGCCCGCCACATCCGTGATCGATTGAAAGAGCTGATAAAAAAGGGCTGGATTAGTGAAGCGGAACGCAGTTATCGGTTGAGCCCCGTAATTCAGAAACTGGTGTTGGAGAAACACAGAGATATTTTGCATGTGGATAGCATGTCCCTTATTGAACAACTTACGGAACTCACAGGTAATAATACGTATAGTGGGGAAAGAATAATTGATTTAACTATTGCAATTCACTATATAAATCCTGTAGAACACATTTCTTCTATTTTAACTTCGAATCAGAGTGGGGAAATAACAGACTATAACTTATATGCTGAAATAGCTAACTATAACTCCCATGCAGGTGATTATTATCGAAGGGTTGGAGACTTAATCAATGCTAAAAAGATGTTTATCAATTCTCAGAATATTTACAATGATTTGATTAATAAAACTCAAATATCTGATGACTATTATTTACTTGTAGAAGCCCCAGAGCTTCTTTTCTATAAGCAACGATTAGCGGATGCATACATTCAATTAGCACAGATTCACATAGACCTAGGAGAGTGGAAAACTGCCGCTGTTGATTACTATAAAATGGCCCATGAATTGTACGAAGAAATATTAGAATATGATGAAGAAGAAGATTTATTAACAGATTTAGCTTACTCTTATTCTAATCTTGCAGAGATAGCAGCGTCAAATAATGATTTAGGTCTTTCCTTTCAACTGTATGAGAAGAGTCATCAGATCTTTAAAGAACTTTGTGAAACCTCCCCTGATGATTTATATTTAGAGATGGATTTAGCCTTTTCTTATGGGGACAAAGGTGATATTTATCTTAGACAGGGATTATACGAGGATTCTTTAAAAAATTATAAAAAATACAACCATTTAAGTTTACAAGTTTATGAAAACCGACCGGTTAACATAAAGTTCAAAATTACTCTAGCAAACTCTTATAATAAACTGGGAATCTTTTATGAAATTACAGAGGATTTGGAAAGTGCTCTAAACAATTATCAGGAATATGTTAGACTTAATAAGGAGATTTGTGAAAGTGACCCGGAAGATCTTATATATAAAAACAGCTTAGCCATTTCCTATCGAAATTTAGGGGATATATACAATTTAAAAAAGGATTTAGATAGTGCCCTGAACAATTATTTAGAATTCAACAGGATAAGTAAAGAAATCTATGTTAGTAGTCCAACCAACATCAAATACAAAAATAACCTGGTAAGCTCATACGATAAGTTGGGAAATATTTATCAAGAAATAGGCAATCTGGAAAATGCCCTTAATAATTATCAGGAAAGCTCTAACTTAATAAAAGATATATATGAGAGTAACCCGGAAGATCTTATATATAAAAACAGGATGGCTGTTTCCTATCAAAACCTCGCTAATATTTACGAATCTATTGATGATTTGGAAAATACATATAATTACTATATTAAACTCAGCATTCTTCAATCTGAAATCGCAGACGTCTGTCCAGAAAATCAGGAAAATAACGATTGGTTAGCAAATTCTTACGAAAAATTAGGTACACTTGCCGAAAGTAAAACAAATTGGGATATTGCAATAATCTACTATAAGAAACTACTACAACATTTTCTTTATGCAAATCTTGGTAATCAGAATACTATTCACAAAAATACAATTTTAGCTTCTACATATAATAAAATTTCCAAGGCTTATTTTTCAAAAACGGATTGGGAAAATGCTCTCTTGTATAGAACAGAAAACATTTCGCTTTGGAAAGATTTGGTAAAAAGAGATAATGAAAATTGGGACTATCAATATAGACTATCAATTTCATTAGCATTTGAAGGTAGAATTTTTGTAGAAGTACAAAATTGGGAAAATGCCCTAAAATCATTTCAGCAATATTATGATCTTGCTAAAAAAATATGTCATAAAAAACCTGATATTGTAGCTTTTAAACGAAATGTGGCATTTGCATGCGAATACTTAGCAAACCATTTTCTTTTTCTAAACGATACATCAAAATACATGGAATATGCCTTCGAAGGGTTAACTACAATCATAGAATTATGTAATAAAACGGAAGAAAAAAACCTTGACTATAGTATTGACTTCGCCATATCAATATATAACCTAAGTAACAATATAAAAGATATTTTTGGCGAAAAAATAGATACGGATTGGCAATCTAATTTAACAGAAGGAAGAAAAGAAGCATTTGAACTCCTAAATATATTTTACCTACAAAATGAGCTCCCAGAAACTTATTTCGAGCTTTATCATGATTTAGATAATCCAAATTGGTATACTCAGTAATAATCTTAAGAATGACCCTCCCTCTGAAACCAGATAACAATGAACACTTATCGAATATTTGTAGCTTCTTCTTTCCGCCTTGCAGAAGAACGTGAAGCCCTCAAAGAGCGGATAGCAAGAATAAATGACGATTTTTCGAAACGGAATGTATATCTTCAACTTGATATATGGGAGAAGTTCGACTCGGCCAATGACCCTATCAGGAAGCAGAGCTTCTACAACGAATACATCCCAAAGACGGATATCTTCCTGATTCTTTATCAAAGTGAACTAGGAGCCTTTACCCTGGAAGAGTATACCGAGGCTCAGGAGCTCTTTGCGGCCACAGGCCAGCCGAGAATCTATATTTTTAAGAAAACAGCCCCGGCAGACTATGAACTTAATCCGACCAACGTGGAGAACCTCCGTCTACTGGAAAACGAATGGTACGCCAAAGGAAAGGAACAGTGGCCCTGGGAATTCAACAATAAGGCTGAACTTACCCAAAAACTTTCCGATGACATCAGGGGTTTATTTGACAACCCTGACCTCCCCCATTTCTCTTTTCCTGAGGTTATAAAACTCAGCCTCAACAGCCCCGAAATGCCCGTAGGTTTCCTGGGCAGGGAAGAAGAACTGAAAACCATCTACCAAAAACTTAACTCTGGTGGTAAGCTGATGCTGATCAATGCCGAAGGAGGCATTGGCAAAACCACCCTGGCCGCCAAATACTGGAATGAAGCCCTTAACTACTACAAACATGCCGCCTGGCTATTTTGTGATAGCGGAGTAATCAACTCCCTGAAAGAAATGGCTCCGCAACTGGACATCGACCTCAACGGTATGGACGAACAGCAGCAGATTCAGGCCTTAAAACAGAAACTTCATGCCGTACAGAATGAGTTTTTACTGGTGCTGGATAACCTCAATAACGAAGAAGACATCCGCCTGTTCCGCCAGGAGTTTGAGGGTTTTCGCTGGCACGTGCTCATTACCAGCCGCTGCCGGGGCATATTAGATAAAGAACAGGAGCTGCCCATAGAGCACCTGCCCCCTCCTCTGGCCAAAGAGCTTTTTGAGCGCTATTACCGCGGAGACACCCAAGACTTCAGCCAGCTATTAGACCAGGTACTGAAAGCCATTAACTATCATACCCTCTTGACCGAGGTATTTGCCAAAAACCTGGCCGAAGCCGCCGAACTGGGAGAAATGGATTTGGCTACTTTTTTGAACCGATTAGAAAATGAAGGCCTTTTCCTCCGCGAACAAAGCTTTGAAATTGAAAATAACGAATGGGCCGCCAAAAGAAAAGCTGCCACTACCGACCAAATCCTGGATGCCCTCTATGATTTTGGACAGCTGACCGAAGACCAACGTTTCCTGTTGGTCAATATGGCCCTTTTACCAGCGGAACCTTATATCTTAACATTTATAAACAGCTTATTGGTAAAAGAACCTGAACGAGCTGTAAGACAAGTACGTGACACTTTAAAGGGACTTGTAAGAAAAGGTTGGATATCAGAAACTGACCGTAGCTACCGTTTAAGCCCTGTGATACAAAAGCTGGTACTGGAGAAACACGCCGAAACACTAGACGAAGACAGTAAAGACCTTTTGGAACGCCTGAATTACATTACTGAGGCAGATGCTTTTAACCTTGTACGCACCTCATTGAAAGATGCGGCTCCCTACATACAGCCTGTGCATCATATTACGCTATGTTTAAAACAACACCCCGGATATGAGATAGCCAAATACAATTTTCATGCAGGAGTGTATTATACCAATCTGGGAGACCTGATAAATGCCCAAAAGACATATATCAATTTCGGGAACATCTGTAAAGCCTTATTGCTCAAAGAACCCGATGTCCTGGAATATAAAAGCGGTTTGGCCATTTCGTATCAACGCTTGGGTAACATTTATATGGCTAAAGGGGATCAGGATAATGCTCTCGATAATTATGAGAAATGCTATACATTAAGTAAAGAGATTCATGAGAGTAGCCCCGATAACCTGGAATATAAAAGAGGTTTGGCCATTTCGTATCAACATTTGGGTAACATTTATATAGCTACAGGGGATACGGATAATGCTCTCGATAATTATGAAAAATACAATACATTAAGTAAAGAGATTCATGAGAGTAGCCCCGATAACCTGGAATATAAAAGAGGTTTGGCCATTTCGTACCTTAAGCTGGGTAACATTTATATGGCTAAAGGAGATCGGGGTAATGCTCTCGATAATTATCAGAAATACAATACAATAAGTAAAGAGATTCATGAGGGTAGCCCCGATAATCTGGAATATAAAAGCGGTTTGGCAATTTCACATCAACATTTGGGTAACATTTATATGGCTAAAGGGGATCGGGAAAATGCTCTCGATAATTATGAGAAATACAATACATTAAGTAAAGAGATTCATGAGAGTAGCCCCGATACCCTGGAATATAAAAGAGGTTTGGCCATTTCGTATCAATATTTGGGTAACATTTATATGGCTAAAGGGGATCGGGATAATGCTCTCGATAATTATCAGAAATTCTATACATTAAGTAAAGAGATTCATGAGAGTAGCCCCGATACCCTGCAATATAAAAACACTTTGGCTATTTCGTATCAACATTTGGGTAACATTTATGAGGCTACAGGGGATCAGGATAATGCTCTCGATAATTATGAGAAATACAATACATTAAGTAAAGAGATTCATGAGAGTAGCCCCGATAACCTGGAATATAAAAGAGGTTTGGCCGTTTCGTATCAATATTTGGGTAACATTTATATGGCTAAAGGGGATCGGGATAATGCTCTCGATAATTATCAGAAATTCTATACATTAAGTAAAGAGATTCATGAGAGTAGCCCCGATACCCTGCAATATAAAAACACTTTGGCTATTTCGTACTTTAAGCTGGGAAGCCTTTATATTAAGGAGAATAAAGTATTCGCTATAGAAAACATCACCCAAAGCTTTGCACTATATGAAGAGTTGGTTGAAAAAGCCCCGGAGGTAACCCAATATAGCCAAAACTATAATTACATAAAACAATACCTTGAAGAACTAACATCATGAATAACCCTACCTACGCCCTCACCGGCCACCGCGACCTTCGAGAAGAAGATATCCCCGTAATCCGGGAAAAACTCAAAGAAAATTTCCTCAAACTGGGGGTAAAAAGCCTATTGACAGGCGATGCTGACGGGGCGGATGAAATAGCTCAAGAACTGGCCCGAGAGCTTGGTATACAGGTTACCCTGCTCTCTAAGGTAGTACAGGCCTCTCAAAAAAATGATACTGTTTATGCTCGCCAGGCAGAATATATCGTCGATAACTGCGAGCACATCATCGCCGTATGGGACGGCGTCTTTACCGGAAAACCGGGCGGCACTTCTGACATCGTACACCGGGCCTTGAAAAGCAACCGCTCCCTGCATTTGTATCAACTGGTGTGCCCCAGAGAATCTAATCCCTACCCGGTAGCCAACCTACTGGGAAAGGTCATCGACTTTGAAAATAAAAAATTCAGCCGCATTCCCTTTGCCCTGCCTTTCTCATGGCTAAGTTATGAACATCACCCCAAGATGGAAATCAAACGCAATAAACATTGGTGGGACGATAAGATCCTGGTCAATTTTAAGCTCCCCGGAGTTTTTCTTATTTTGACTTTGCTTCTGGGAACCATCGGTTTTACGCAATGGGAGCCCCATGCTGTATGGGGAGATAACTTTTTCAGGAGCATTAACCTTATCACTTTTAACTCTTCAGTTATTGATAAAGAAGGTGCTGGTATAAGCATCTGGCTGCAAATTGCCCGCTTCCTCGGATTACTCACCGCTTCCTACACCCTCATGGTAGCCGTTTGGGCGGCTACTGAAAACATGAGAAAAAACAGCCGGCTGAAAAAATGGAGCTCCGAGGGTAACTTTACTTTAGTGCTCGGACTTAACCAAAAGAGCTTTGACCTCACAAAAGATTTATTAAGAAATAAGCACGAAAACGTAGTAATTGTATATCCTGATGAGAAAAATAAATACCTCTCCGAGTTAAAGCACTATTCGCAGGTCATCACCGTACAGGGAAACCTGTCTTCCAGCTCGCTGCTCAGAAACATAAGGGCTCAAAATGCCCCTAAAGTCTTTATTATGGGAGATACCGACTCTGAAAACATCCGGGCCATCCAGGAGCTGGACATCCTGGATAATTCAGAAAGAAGCGACCCGAACCGTTTCGTGCACCTGGAGGATGAAAATAAACGCCGGTTCCTATACAACAGCCTCTCTGAAAACGGGCAGAACCGTACTAACATTTTTAACATCTATGAAAATACGGTTCGCCGGCTGTTACTGTACTACCCGGTTGACCGCTTTTACTTAAACCCCGATACCAAAAACCTTCATGTGGTTATCCTGGGTTTTGACAAGCTGGGTCGGCAGCTTACCCTCACCCTGCTGAAACAGGGGCATTACTCCCGCGATAAATACCTGCACATCACGGTATATTGCAGTAATGCCGAAGAGGAGGAGCACAAATTCCTGCTCGAAAATCCGCAATTCAAAAAAGAAGCATTCCGGAGTGATCAAATCGACCTCGATATACATCAATATACGTGGAACAATATCCAGCTGAATTTTAAAGAGCTCCCTGTTTCTGACGTAGCCTGGCTGGATAGAAAAAACACCATCTTCAGCGCCATCCGGCCCGACGGAATCCTGAATCTTTTTGCCTGCCTGCCCGACGGCATTCAGTCGGCCACTTATCTGAATACCTTATTACCTAAGATTGAACAGTTCAAAAAAGATAATAATGCTGCCGATGTGCAAGTGTTTTGCTATTATAATTTCCCGGATAAAAAGGAAGAAGATATCATAGAAGACTATTTTAACAAAATAGCTCCGCACACCTTTGTGAAATGCTTTGGCAATTACATAGAGGAGTGCTCGGTGTCTTCCATCCAGGGGCTATCGCTCGATGCCCTGCCCAAGCTGATTAATGCCGGCTATGATCCGGAAAAAAACTACGACAAGGCCGACGAATTCTGGCCTCATATTTCCGAAAAAAACAAAGTATCGAACCGTCAGGCTGCCGATCACCTCTGGACCAAGATCCGGTTGGTTTGGCCGAAAATCAACTGGAAGTTTAACCCTGTCACCTTTGAACCCGATGCTGAAGTTGCAGAGATTTTGTATAGCAAGGAAATGCTGGATGAATATGGCGAAATAGAGCACCGGCGTTGGTCTGCCGATCTCCTGCTTCAGGGGTTTGTACCCTTTGACCTGGAATACGGAAGTCCGGAATACCTGGAAATTGCCCGAAAATGGGATGTTGATAAACCATTTAATGCCAATTATCAAATACAAAAAATGCATATATCCTTAGTTCCCTACAATCATCTGACCGAAGATAATAAGAAAAAAGACATTAATCAGATTAAGGAAATACCACAGTTTTTGAGAAGAGTAGTCGATACCGCCCGCTAAAATGAACCCAACCCATGATCCGGAATAGTTACTTCGAAGACGGCCGCCTCGATATAGTAGTATTGGGCCCGATGAATAATGAAAATGAGCAAAACAGCACCACATTGACCATTAAGAGGGCTATGGAGGCATTGCTGCTCGAGGAAGAGGCAAAGAAATTTCTCACCGAGACCCGTACCAAAGCCACTCACGTGCATATCCCGGAACACTGGCGTGACAATGAGATCATCAAAGGCATCCTTACCCGGGTAGATATCGCCGACCTGGTAATTGTTAATCTTACTCCGAAACATGGCCCGGGCCACCCCCACAGCCCGAATGTATTTTATGAGCTGGGCCTGCTGCACGCTCTGGGCTTACCTATCATTTCTGTCTCACAGGCCGGAACGGACCCTCCCTTTTACATCGTCACTGACAGGGCCATCACCCTTAAAGACTTTTCAGAAGAAGAAATAAAAAACAAGCTGCGCCCATCGCTGCTCACCTTTCTTGACCCCGCCGACTTCACTGATTTTTCAGATAACCGCATCAGCCAGTTTTACGGAGGGCTGCCCATCATTGATATCAGCGCTGCCGTGGGACTGGCCACGGGATATTATTACAACTTTGTAGGCCGGCTGCTGACCAACGGGGGGATCATTTCGCACAATAAAGAAAAGGTAAAACGGCTGGTCATTGTTCGACCGCATAACATCATGAACTCGTACGATGAGGAGAAAGATCGCCTGCTGGACATCCTGAACCGCGAAGGCTACACCTTACAGGAAGAACGAGGCCTGGCCATCCCGCCCGGTGATGACAAAGGCGGCATCTGGGTGTATCATGTAAACGGCATCATCATAGACCTGCCCCGCACCATTTATCCCCTGAAAATATCGCCCCGGCTGCTTTCACTCCAGGAAAGAAGCGGGAGGCGCTCCATGGCTACCGGTTTTTCAGATGAGTATAAAAACCACGTGCATCAGCTCAGCGAAAGGCTATTAGACCGGGTTCAGAATGCCATTCGTTATCATGCCCGCAAAGACGGGGAGCGTTTTCGGCATAATCTGCTGGATTTTGCAAAGATGGAGGAAGTACCGGGCTTGCTCAGGAAATACCTCACCTGACTTTTCAGATGATACATTACTCTTTACCAGTTTCTTCTTCCAGCTTGTTTTTAAACAAAACTGCTTCTTTATAGTGTTTATGCTCGGGATAATTATTTAATATAGACAGGGCTTTATCCAGAAAAAGGGTAGCATCTTTACGTTCTAAAGTATAAAGAAAAGTGGATTTAGTGTAATAATAGTACCCTAAAGAAATCCATACTTTTTCAGAATCTAATTTTTCAAAAATCTTTATCGCTGAATCAATAAATTCCAAAGCTTCTTCCAGTCGGCCACTGTCTCCTAATATCCTCGATTTATGATAATATGAGGCCGCAAGAGAACGACCCTCTTTTTCTGAATCTAATTTTTCATCAATCCTTATCGCCTCATCAATAAACGCCAAAGCTTCTTCCAGTCGGCCACTGTCTCCTAATATCTTCGATTTCTGATAATATGAGGCCGCAAGAGAACTACCTTCTTTTTCAGAATCTAATTTTTCTTTTATCCTTATCGCTGAATCAATAAACGCCAAAGCTTCTTCCAGTCGGCCACAGTCTCCTAATATAATCGATTTCTGATGATATGAGGCCGCAAGAGAACTACCCTCTTTTTGAGGGTCTAATTTTTCATCAATCCTTATCGCCTCATCAATAAACGGCAAAGCTTCTTCCAGTCGGCCACAGTCTCCTAATACAATCGATTTCTGATGATATGAGGCCGCAAGAGAATGACCCTCTTTTTCTGAATCTAATTTTTCTTTTATCCTTATAGCTGAATCAATAAATGCCAAAGCTTCTTCCAGTCGGCCACAGTCTCCTAATATAATCGATTTCTGATGATATGAGTCTGCAAGAGAAAGACCCTCTTTTTCAGAATCTAATTTTTCTTTTATCCTTATCGCCTCATCAATAAACGCCAAAGCTTCTTCCAGTCGGCCACAGTCTTGTAATATTCTCGATTTATGATAATATGAGACAGCAAGAGAACTACCCTCTTTTTCTGAATCTAATTTTTCATCAATCCTTATCGCTGAATCAATAAACGCCAAAGCTTCTTCCAGTCGGCCACAGTCTCGTAATATTCTCGATTTCAGATCATAGGAGAATGCTAGAGAACTACCCTCTTTTTGAGGGTCTAATTTTTCATAAATTTGTATACATAGATTGATCGAAGACAAAGACTCTTTCAACAGTCCCAGGCCACATAAAATACTTGAATGGTAATACAATAAATTGACGTAATCAGATTCACTCATCTTATCTTTAAAATGCAGGCTTTTTTTTGAATAAGAGAGAGCCATACTGTTTAAGCCCAATTGATTCAAGTTATAAAGCAGATATAACCAAATATCTATATTTCTAAAGTCCTGCCTTTTTACCCAATTAAAAATTACTTCCGTATAAACCGGTAACTCAGAAATTCCGGCATCTTCAACTTTTGACATTAAAAATGCTCCAACATCATCCTGTTTACTTTCATTCGTAACTTTTAAACATAATTCACGATGAATATCTTCCGGTATGCTGTAGAAGTGTTTTTCTGTATTTTGTGTAAAAAAACCCAGTAATTCCAAATGCCTGAAAGCCTCTTTCCACCCTTCTGATGACGTTTTTTGGATACCCCGCTTATAACTGTTCCAGTAAGCATCAAATTCAAAAAGTAAGTCGGGCTGGATTCCGTTATGCGGAAAGTAGGTAGCATTTTCCAATACAGTTTGCTCCAAAGAAGACAAACTGTAAACCAGATCAAGAAGAAGATATTTATAGTTGTCTTTCTGAAACTCCCATTCCAAAACTTCTTCCTCATCATCCGGGTCTGAAAATAAGAATGCCCCAAGCACAAGTACTTTCAGCGGCTTTAAACCAATTACTTTGAGCAGTTCCCTGGCTTTCTGATCGTCTTCCGGCGTAATAATGGTTTTATAAGAATCCAGCAGGTGAAGTGCTTCAGTTTCTGTAAAATCTTCAATTTTTACATACCGGAAGCCTGCCCGCTTTACATATCCGGCGAGGGTGGTGGTCAGGAGCAACCAGTGAATCCCGGCATCAGCTCTGAACTTATCTTTTAAATGATCCGGGCTTTTCAACCATTCCGTTTCTTTGATATGGTCAAGAATCACTAATATATCTCCCCTGTTTTCCAGTTTCAGGTTAAGCTTACGGGTGATTAATCCCCTATCCATCCGGTCGGCTGCAGTAAGCTCCTCTCCCATAGTTTCCAGTAAATACATAGGTAAGTCAGCCAAATCAAAAATATTTTCCGCTTCTATCTTAAAAATACCGCCCGCGTATTGGCTGGCATGGGCTTCCGCATAGGTAATGGCCAGCGTACTCTTTCCAGTGCCGCTTTCGCCCACCAAAAAGACGGCAGGATAGCTTTCTTTGGGTTGAAGGAACAGTTCTTTATAAATATCCGCTAGATAAGCATGCCGGGGAATTTTCCGATGATTTAAAACGGGCAGGTTATTAAGCACCGGCAGCTGAGCCCTTTCTGCTTTTTCCAGAATCAGGCAAAGGGCTTCATGCACCGTTTCAATCGTTTCGGCACCGGGAAAGCTCTCTTTACTGCTATCGAGATATATCTGCCGACTTTTGATTTCTTTTACCCATTCATTTTCCGGTTCCGGGTTATCTATCAGCGGTGTCTTTTCTACCACTAAGCCATAGACAGAATCCCTGACCAGTTTCTTTTCCGGCTCATATGCGATAAAATCTTTCCATTCTTTCTCGCATACTTTACTGTTAAAATAATGGTCACTGATTCCCACCAACTGGCCGGTTGAGTTTTTCAGAGCCGTATCCAGCGCTTTCGACCAGTCACCTATTTTAATATCCTTTTTGTCAAAGAAAAAACTAAGTTTACGAACCGGAGAGCTATCCTGGTGCCAGATAAGCCCTTCATAGAGCTGTTGGATGTAATCGAGGTTTCTCCTGGAATAAGAAATAAAAACATCAAACCGGGGCTCAAAATCCTGCTGATGCTTTTTCCCGAACCATTTGCTGAATAAGCCTTTCTGCGCAACTTCAATAAATTTCAGGCCTGTAACTCCGTCAGGTTCTATCCGTTCATCATTTAACAAAACCTTCTTAATCAGGGCTAAGTCTGCTTCACCGGCCTGCATGATTTCCATAATTTCCCGGTTAGAAATTATTTTGCGCTCCTGAAGTTTGTCAAAAAGGGATTGAATGCGCTCCGAATAGTTCATAGGGCTCAGCTTTAGAGGGAATAAAACCAAAAGTGAATATAAAGGAAGAAACTCTTCATTCACCTTAATTCCTTCATGTTTTATTCAAAACCCATCCAGCCCACTACAAGCTCCTGTCTATCTGTAGCTGGTATTTATCCAGCAATCCCGCAATGTTCGCCTGTGAAAACCGGGCTTTCTTCAGCTTATTCCGCTCCGGGTCTATCGAAAAACCCGAAGCAGTTCTCAGATCGGCCTTTTCCAGGATAGTATTGTCAAAAATAGCCTGTACCAGCTTTGTGCTCTCAAAAAGAGCTTCCGTGAGGTCAGCTTCCCCAAAATCTACCCCTTCCATATCACAGTTGATGAACCGGGTTTTGCGGAGCTTCAGGCGGAAAAAGGAGGAGTGGTCGAGGCGGCAGTTTTCAAAGGAGAAGGAGAGGCCGAAGCCGCTGGCCGTGTCGAAGCGGATGCCCAGCATTTTGGAGTCTTTAAACGTTACATCCTGGAAAGCGGTGGCTGCCAGCTTTACCATGCTGAGGTTGCAGCCGTCAAACGCAGAGTCTATAAACTTAAACCCGGTGAAGTCGCTTTCCGACAGGTCACAGCCCATAAACGTACAGTTTTCATACTCTCCCCGCTGTAAACGGGTAACCCCTTCAAAAACCTGAGATTCAAAATACATTTGCTTTCTGTTATACCCTGCAAAGCTACTAAACAATAGTGCGGAACTTTTTTGAGGCATTCTTTTTTTATTATATTTACACTCAAACTCTAAAACATATGGTTCAGATACCCGCACACCCCATAGAAGATGCCCGGCGTTACATTGATAATGCCCGCACATTACTGTCAGAAAAAGCCGGAAAAGACGGCAATTTCTACCAGGACAAAAAATATATACGTATGGCCGGAAATACCATGTACAATGGTATCCTGGTAGCTTTGGATGTACTTTTAGGTAAAAAAACCAAAGGCCGTAAAAGTGTGGAATGGTACCAGGAACAGCTGGGCAAGATAGACAGAAAGGCTTTAACCCATTTTAATGCCTTGTATGAAACCCTTCATCTCGTGTTAGGCTACGACGGTAATCTTTTAGTGGCAGTATCCCGGAGCGCTATCAAAGAATCTTATAATTTCATTGACTGGATAGAAGGCAAACTCAACGTTGTAACCCGTTAAAATTCCTAAAAATCGTATTTTTTTCATGCAAAACTGGAAGCGTGCCTTTGCCATATTGTGGACAGGCCAGTTTATATCCATCATCACCAGTAGCTTAGTTAACTTTGCCATCATGCTGTGGCTAAGCATTGAGTATGATTCAGCGGTGGTGCTGGCCAACTCGGCTATTGCCGGGTTTCTGCCCCAGGCCATCCTGGGACTTTTTTCAGGGGTATATGTAGACCGGTGGAACCGGAAGCTCACGATGATGCTGGCCGACGGCTTCATTGCTTCCTGTACCCTGGCGATTTCGTTACTTTTCTATTTCGGAGAGCCTCAGCTAACCATGATTTACCTGCTCCTGGCGCTGCGTTCGGCCGGATCTGCGTTTCATATGCCGGCCATGCAGGCATCTATCCCCCTGCTGGCACCGGAAGATCAACTGCTGCGGATTTCAGGCATCAACCAGACCATCCAGTCGGTTTCCACCATTGGTGGCCCGGCCCTGGGTGCCCTGGCCATTACCTACCTGGATATTGAGCAGGTGCTGTTATTTGATGTTTTCGGAGCCATTGTAGCCGTTTCGTCCCTGCTGTTCATCCATATTCCTGATCCGGAGAAATCTTCGGGAGGAACGGAGAGCGTTTTCCTGCAGATCAAAGAAGGGATAAAGGCGGTAGTCTCCAAGTCAGGGATGGGAATGCTCTTCCTGTTTTCCATCCTGGTCACGCTATTTATCATGCCCATTGCTATTCTTTTCCCGCTGATGACGCTTCGTCATTTTGAAGGGGGGAAGTTTGAGGTGAGCGTAATTGAAGTGATCTGGGGCGTGGGTATGCTGATCGGCGGAAGTGTGCTGGGTATTTCCAATACCAAAATGAATAAGGTGGCTATTATAAACATCACCTACATGGGACTAGGCCTGGCCATGCTGGGCTCAGGACTGCTTCTGCCCTCGCAGTTCATCCTTTTCGTGGTTCTGACCGGTATCGGGGGCATGGCCTCCTCTATTTACTACGCCAGCTTTAATACCATTATCCAGGAAAAGATTGAGCCGGAGGTGCTGGGACGGGTCTTTGCCATGTTCGGGAGCATCTCGCTGTTTCCTTCACTGATAGGTTTACTGGGCATAGGCATCTTTGCGGACTACCTGGGGATTACACAGACGTTTGTGTTGTTAGGTGGCGCCATAGCCCTGCTCGGGGTGATCTCTTTCTTCATTCCCAAGATGATGGCAATAGACCGCAGCTAGGGGTTTCTCACAGAGATTATTTGTTTTTTTTCTCACAGATCACACAGATTTCCACAGATAAAAAATAAAAATCTGTGTAAATCTGTGTGATCTGTGAGAAAAAAAAATCTGTGAGAAAAAAAAATCCGTGAGAACCCCCTAAAAGTCCATGTCGGCCCGCACCCGTATCCCCACCCCCGATACCCCCGGGTGATCAAGATACGTAAACCGTTTCACCACATCCACCCGGAAAATCTTCAGGATATTACCGATGCCCAGGCCGCCCTCCATATAGGGTTTCCGGTTAAGCGTGAACATAGCGGGGTTGCCGTCTGCATCGGAAGGGAAATCAAATACCGGACGATCCCCTCCCGGCCGGTGTTGTGCCGCCAGTCCGCCGTAAAGAATTTTGAAAGACGCATATTCCCGTAGTTTCAGCCGGGAGATCAGTGGTACTTTATTCAGCACAGCACCGTTAAAGTTATGCTCCAGCCGGGCCGCCACAAAGCGGTCGGCCACAAATTCCATAAAGTTCATCATATTATATGAAGCCTGCTGGAAGGTGTAGGTCTGGTTGGCACGCATGATATCCAGCAAGGGAAACGGGAGGTTTTTGCCGAATGTAGCGCCGGCCTCAAAAGTGGTTTCGGTATAGCCCAAAGGTGAAAGCAGGAAGCGCTTGTCGATATTCAGGCTCAGCTTGGTATAATCATACCCACTACCGTACAGCCCGCTGATTCCCCAGGTACCCCGCAAGGTGAATACAGGATATTGTGTGGTCAGTCGCGACCGGTTCGTCTTGCCCTGGTAAAAGCGTTCATTCGGGGCATAGCGCAGTTCTCCCTTGATCTCCGAGGTAGTAAAATCACGGATTTCAGCTGCTCCCCTCCGGTAGATCAGGGTGCCGGCCGGGTTCTGAACGGTATGCTCCACGCCCAGACGGTAGGACAGGCGGTTCCGGAATTCGCGGACATATCGTAACGTAAAGCGTTTATAGTAGACCCATTTGCCGATCTGCCCCCGCGGAATATTGAGAAGAAAGCTGTGATCAGCGGTATAGCGCAGGTTATTCCCGGGAATCTCGATATCACTGCGGTAAGCGGCCGTGATATTATTCATGGGAAAGACATACTTGTTTTTACCGGTAAATGAGTAAGTTACTGCTGCATTATACTTCCATCGCCGGTCTTCAAAGCCATACGCCCCGAAGCCTTCCAGGAAGATCCGGTGGCTGAAAGCGGGCATGGTTCTTCCCCCGAACCGGAGGCGGAGCCCCTCCAGCTGGTTTTGCCCTACAAAAGTAGAGGCCGGTCCGATTTCTATATATTTACCGGTATTAAAATAGCCGTAGGCTATCAGTCCGATCAGGTTGGAAAGGGTTTTGAAACGCCGGGTTTCCTTGAGGCTGTCCAGCATGTGGTAAATCTTGTCGTCGTATTCCGAAGGTTCGCCAATCTGCTCTGATATATCTTTCCTGACCGGCTCTATCCGGTCTTCCGGTTCCGGCGGAGCCGTCTGCCGGTAGTCGTGGTAGGTGACCAGCCGTTCTGTCAGAACCGATTCCCTGCTTTTCGGAATCACGGAGAACTCCATGGCCACATTGCTTACCGCGAGGTTATACCGGCCTTCCGGGTTCCGTTTAAACCGTTGAGTGATTTCCAGGTTACGTGCCCAGTTCAGGTTGATGCCCTTGCCGATGCGCAGGTTGATCTCCGTAACCGCGTAGGTATCCAGTGCGATCTTCATATCGCCCCAGAACAGGAAGTCAGTAGAATTACGCGGCGTAAACAGCAGCTTCACGAAGCGGTTTCCTCCGGCCTGTATGGTATCGGTAATATCATACATATAAAACGCCGGCGCCAGGTCAGAGATGGGGCTGACAAACTGGTTAGTGATCAGCATCATGTTATTGTCATAAATATCAAAAGGCTGATAGGCATGCGCTATATACATCTTGATGCCCTCCTGGTCAAAAAGGTTTTCATCTAACGAGACCGTCTTCTCTTCCAGTACTTTTTTCCTGGGCTCTTCACCGGCAACCCTGCTGTACTCATTCAGCAGTTCCTGCACATACAGCGGCAGGAATATCCGGCCTTCCACCCGTACCGAATCAAAATTCTGCTCCAATGCCGGAAACAAACGCAGCACCGGGTGCTTTAATAACCTTTCTTTCTGATTCACAAGGCCTATCCTCACCTTTTCATGTTCCTTGTAATAGGCATATACGGGATTCCGGTTAAGAGGTTTATTTTCTATCACCTTACGAATGAGCTCTACGGCGGGGTTTCCTTTGTTCCGGTATTTACGGCGGGTCACTTTTACTTCCTGCAGGCGCATAAAAGCCGGCTGCATCACTACCCGCAGCGTATCTCCCACCCCGTTCAGGTCAAAAATCTGTGTATCATAACCTACAGAGGTGACTTTCAGCGTACGGGTCTCTCCGCTGACCCGGGCCAGGAAATGACCTTCCGGGCCGGTGTGCCCCAATGCCTTATCGGCCCAGATCACCGCACCTGCCAGGGGCTGGCCGGTGGCAGAGTCCAGTACAGACACCCGGATCTGTCTTTCCTGGGCAGAGGCATCCGGGAAAAACAGGAAGCCCGCGAGAAAAATTATGTAGCCATATCCCTTCAATAGGTGTGAATGTTTAAAAGTTACGAAGACCGGAGAGGTATTTTACTCCGCCCAGTGCCCGCATATATTTCTGAATAACCGCCGTACGACGTGTCACATAGGGGCCGGGCTTAGCGGCCGACCATTTATTGGGACTGGGCAGAACCGCTGCCAGGCGGGCCGCCTCTGCCCGGGTCAGGTTTTTGGCCGGTTTTTTAAAGATTCTTTGCGCAGCCGCTTCAGCACCAAAGGTATTCTTTCCCATTTCTGCCACGTTCACGTAGACTTCCAGTATGCGGCGCTTACCCCAGATCACCTCAATCAGGCCGGTAAAGTAAAACTCCAGCGCTTTCCGGAAATAGCTTCTCCCCTGCCATAGAAACACATTTTTGGCCACCTGCTGGCTGATGGTGCTGGCTCCCCGTACTTTTTTCCCTTTCTGGTTATTGACATACGCTTTCTGCAGTGCCTTAAAATCAAAGCCCCAGTGGTGAGGAAAGTTCTGGTCTTCTGCCGCCACCGCCGCCAGGTGCATCTCCCGTGAAACCCGGTTATACGACCGCCAGCTGTAGTGAATCTCCGAATCTTCTCCCCGGAAAACAGACTTCACTTTCCGGTCAATCATAGTCATGGTGAAGGGAACAGGCACAAACTTAAACACGATCACCCCGCCAATGGAAAGGGCAAAAAAATAAAAAACTACCTTCAGAAATAATCGCTTTACGAAGCTCAGGAGTGAAGTTTTCTTTTTGGCGGCCATATGATAACTATGGAACTACGCCCCGGATTTCATCTAGGGGCTATTTATGTTAGGTTCCTACGGAACCATCCATTTGGAACTATAAGATCCGGAATTACCCCACCGATCCTTCCAGCGATACGGCCAGCAGTTTCTGGGCTTCTACCGCAAACTCCATAGGAAGCTGGTTCAGCACTTCTTTCGCATAACCGTTAATGATGAGGGCCACTGCCGTTTCGGTATCAATGCCCCGCTGGTTACAGTAGAAAAGCTGATCCTCTCCTATTTTAGAGGTAGTAGCTTCATGCTCCACATTGGCTGTAGGATTATTACACTCAATATACGGGAAAGTATGCGCCCCGCAGCGGTCGCCTAACAGCATGGAATCACACTGCGAGAAATTACGCGCATTATCGGCCCGCTTGGAGATTTCCACCAGTCCGCGGTAGGAGTTCTGGCTTCTTCCGGCTGAGATACCCTTGGAAACGATACGGCTACGCGTATTTTTACCAATGTGAATCATTTTGGTACCTGTATCGGCCTGCTGGAAGTTATTGGTTACGGCTACTGAATAAAATTCACCTATAGAATGGTCTCCTCTCAAAATAACCGACGGGTATTTCCAGGTTACCGCCGAGCCGGTTTCTACCTGGGTCCAGGAAATTTTGGATCTGTTTCCGAAGCATAGGCCTCTTTTGGTCACAAAGTTAAACACCCCTCCTTTTCCGTCTTTATCGCCCGGGTACCAGTTTTGTACCGTAGAATATTTTACCTCTGCATTTTCATGCGCAAAAATCTCCACCACGGCGGCATGCAGCTGGTTTTCATCCCGGCTGGGGGCAGTACAGCCTTCCAGGTAGCTCACGTAAGAGCTTTCATCGGCAATAATGAGAGTACGCTCAAACTGTCCCGTACCTGCAGCATTGATCCGGAAGTAGGTAGAAAGCTCCATAGGGCATCTTACCCCTTTCGGAATATAACAGAACGAACCGTCAGAGAAAACCGCCGAATTCAGCGCGGCATAAAAATTATCTTTTACCGGAACCACTGACCCCAGGTATTTTTTCACCAGCTCAGGGTGCTCCTGGATGGCCTCGGAAATAGAGCAGAAAATGATGCCTTTCTCCATCAGCTCGGCACGAAAAGTGGTGGCTACTGATACAGAGTCAATCACCGCATCTACCGCCACTCCTGAAATACGTTTTTGCTCACTGAGTGAAATACCCAGCTTTTCAAAGGTCTTTCTCAGCTCGGGATCTACTTCATCCAGGCTGTTCAGCTTTTTCTGCTGCTTGGGAGCCGAATAATACTTTATAGCCTGAAAATCAGGCTTGGCATAGGTCACATTAGCCCACTGAGGTTCACTCATTTTCAGCCACTCGCGGTAGGCTTTCAACCGCCATTCCAGCATCCACTCCGGCTCATTCTTTTTAGCCGAGATGAAGCGAACGATGTCTTCACTCAGACCCGGAGGCGCTTCGTCGGCCTCAATGTCTGTATAAAACCCGTATTTATATTCCGAGGAGGTGATTTCCTCCAGTATATCTGTATCTTTACTCATAAACGCATTCCATTACTATAACCTAACACACAAACATACAAATATGTTTCGGAGAATTAAAAAACTTATTTCACCAGGGTAAATGTCAGGTCGATCTTATTTACATCCAATGAATTTTCAGGCACATTGTTGATGGTTCCTGAAAAGCGGTCGTTTTTCAGTTCACTGATATCCAGCACCACATTGGCGAATGTTCTGTTCATCAGGGAGATTTCCGCCAGCTCAATCTGAAGCGGACTTTCGGTAAAGACCCATTCATCTTCGATCCGGTCAACTGCCGAACATTTGATTCCCGTATCTTCCAGGACATACGTAAAATCACTCCTTAAAGTCAGCTCGTTATCCCCCAGACATTTGTTGTTCAAAATAAGGTCTACCGAAGCTGAGCCGGCCTGTGCCATAGCTCCTGTCAGCTTCCATTTTTTAGATTCCGTACCGGCCAGTCTCTCCATGGGGGTTCCCTCCGGCTCCGGGTCATCTTTTCCACATGACAAAGCCGCAAAAGTCAATAAACAAACAAAAAGAATCTTTTTCATATGTATAAGTTTAAGCTATCAGCCTTGAGCTATGAGCTATGAGCTTTTTACGGGTGCCGGGTAGACATTTACCTGGTGTGCTTTTAACTCATAGCTCACTGCTCATGGCTATTTCATTATGTATAAATTTTAGTCGGGCGGCGAACCGCTGTTAGCCTTTAGTTATTAGCTGTTAGCGGCGGCGGCGGACCGATTTATTCATCGGCAGTCGGTGTGCTAACTTCTAATAGCTCAGGCCATTTCATATCTACTTAAAAATTTAAAATGGTTTGTGCAGCCGTTTTCGAGGCTTCACGGTTTCCTAACTTTTCAGTCAGAATTTTATAATCATTTAACTGTCTTTCTCTGAATTTATTATCTGAAAGCAGCTTTTTCAGCTCTTTCCGGGTATTCTCCGGGGTGTAATCTCCCTGGATCAGCTCTTTCACCACCTCTTTATCTGCTACCAGGTTCACCAGGGAAATAAAGCGGATCTTTACCAGCATACGGGCAATGGCATAGGTCAATCCGCTGGTTTTGTATACCACCACCTCCGGTACCCGGAAAAGCGCCGTCTCCAGCGTAGCCGTGCCTGAAGTCACCACAGCGGCATCGGCCACTGAAAGGAGATCATATGTACGATCAAATACCAGCTCAAAATCTCCTCCCTGAGAAGTATAAAATGCCCTGTCAAAAGTAGAAATACCGGCAATGACCCAGCGATACTCCGGCAGCGTCTGCGTGAGCTCCGCCATGGTTTTCAGCATGGCTTCAATTTCCTGTTTCCGGCTGCCGGGCAGCAGCGCAATCACGGGTTTGCCGCCTCTCTTCACCGGGAAGGCCGGATCAGACTCAAACTGCCGGATCTCGTCAAAAAGCGGGTTACCCACATATTTTACCGGTACGCCGTATTGTTCAAAAAAAGGCACCTCAAAAGGGAAGATCGCCAGGGTGAGGTCGGTATATTTTCTCAGCTGATGCACCCGGCTTTTATTCCAGGCCCATGCCTTGGGAGCAATATAGTAAAATACCCGGATTCCCTTCTCTTTGGCCCACCGGGCCAGCCGGAGATTAAACCCGGCATAGTCTGCCAGGATCAGGGCATCCGGCCGGAACGCTTCAATCTGCTCCCGTACCAGGCTCATAAAGCTTCGGATCTTCCGCAGGTTTTTCAATACCTCCCAGAACCCCATAAAGGCCAGTTCTTCGTAACGCTGCAGGATCTTTACCCCTGCCGCCTGCATTTTTTCTCCACCCCAGCCGCATAGTTCCACGCCGGGAGCATACTCCCGCATGGCAGCCGCCAGGTTACCCGCATGCAGGTCTCCTGACCTCTCTCCGGCTACGATAAAATATTTCATTTTCCAAAATACTCCACAAAGTGATTGGCCGTTTCCGTCAGCTTGATCCGGTACAGCTCCACCCCGTATTTCTCCCTTAGCACCGGTTGCAGTATTTTCCAGACGGCAATAGCAAAATTCTCCGTAGTAGGCAGCTTTCCTTTCAGAAATTCCACATCTTCATTCAGGTAGGTATGATCTACTTTGGAGATCACCTCCTCGCGCATGGTACGGCTCAATGCTTTCAGATCAATGACAAAGCCCGTATCTTCGCTCACCTCTCCCTCTACCGTTACAAAGAGCTCCCAATTATGCCCGTGAACACGCGAGCAGGGCCCGAAAACCTCGAAGTTCTTCTCCTCTGACCACCCCGGGTTAAAGAGCCTGTGGGCCGCATTAAATGTCTCTCTTCTTGTAATTTGAATCATCACTGCAAAATTCAGGAGGCAAAATTATTCCCAAAATCCGAGATTACACAACATATGCCGGGAATAAGTAGACAAAACCTGCTTTACACGTTATTCAGCTCCCGGATTACCCGTTTAAGGCGGTTTTAATTTTAATTAAATTTCAATTAAAACTGACTCTCAACGGGTTAAAATCCTTCCCGGGGCTATAGAAATACTTTTACTTTGCACTGTGAACGTAAGGATAATGAAGGAAATTTTAAAGCTATTGTGGTGGAGTGGCCTTGCCACTCTTCTGATCACCGGATGCAAAGAGGAAGAACAGGAAGACCCGGGACTGGCATTGCCGGTAAAAACCCTGAAAAAAGATTCTGCCGTAACCACTTTTGAGTTTTTGGGCGCCATTGAGGGGAAAGTAAATGTGGAAATCCGCCCGCAGGTAGAAGGAATACTGGAAAATATCTATATTGACGAAGGCGATTTTGTAAAAGCCGGGCAACCCATCTTCAGGATAAACGAGCTGCCGTACCAGGAACAGGTAAAAAATGCCCTGGCCAACGTGGAAGTGGAAAAGGCGCGCCTGCGGAATGCACAGATTGAAATAAACCGCCTCCAGCCTTTGGTAGACAACGAGGTGATCTCCGAAGTGCAGCTGAAAACCGCCGAGTCTAACTACGAAGTGGCCAAAGCCTCCCTGGCCCGGGCCCAGGCACTGGAAGCTACCGCCCGCATCAATATGGGCTTTACTACCATCAAAGCCCCTGTAAACGGGTATATCGGCCGTATTCCCAAGCGGATCGGGAACCTGGTGGCTAAAAATGACAGCCAGCCCATCACCGTTCTTTCGGATATAGAAGAAGTGTATGTCTACTTTACCATGAGTGAGTCAGATTATCTTTTCTTCAAAAAAATGAGCCAGGACTCTACCGCCAGAAAGATCAACCCCAATGTAAAGCTGGTGCTGGCCGACGGCTCCATTTATGAACTGCCCGGCCGCATAGATGCCGATGCCGGACAGGTGAACCGCTCTACAGGTGCCATATCTTTACGGGCCACTTTTTCCAACCCCAATAAGCTGCTGCGTTCCGGGAATACCGGTAAAATCCTCATGGAACAGCTGCACCCCAATGTGCTGCTTATTCCGCAGGTGGCTACCTCGGTGATCCAGGACCGTACCTTTGTTTTCCGCCTGAAAGAAGATAATACCGTAGAACGGGTGCTGATTACTATCGAAGGGAAGTCTGGCCGGAACTACATCGTGGCCGATAATAACCTGAAAGAAAATGACCGTATTGTCACTTCAGGGCTGGACAAGCTGACTGAAGGCGTGAAAGTAAACCCTATGAGTGAAACACAGATCCTGAGCCAGATAATAAGATAAACCCATTCTTATGTTTAAATACGTTTTAAGCAGGCCGGTACTTGCTTCAGTAATCTCATTGCTGATCCTGATCTCCGGGTTGATCTCCATTACCCGCCTGTCGGTGACCCGCTTCCCGGACATTGCCCCGCCCAGCGTAAGCATCAGTGTTTCTTATCCCGGCGGAAACGCAGAAACCGTAGCCAAATCGGTACTGCTGCCCCTGGAAGAAGCCGTAAACGGTGTGGAAAACATGACCTATATCAAGTCGAGCGCCAATAATTCAGGTTCAGGTACCATCTCGGTTTTCTTTAAGCCCGGCACCGACCCTGACATTGCCGCCGTGAACGTTCAGAACAGCATTTCACGGGCCGTGAACCAGATTCCGGCGGAGGTAAATGAAGCGGGAATCTCTGTGGTCAAGAGACAGAGCGGCAGCATCATGACCATCAATATCTTCAGTGATAAGGCCGATGGTCCCTATGACGAAACCTTCCTCCAGGCGTATGCCCGGATCAATATTATCCGGGAAATCCTGCGGGTGGAAGGTGTGGCCCAGGCTACCCTGCTGGGCGGGCGCGACTACTCCATGCGGATCTGGCTGAACCCCGAAAAACTGGCGGTATACGGCCTGGTTCCCCAGGAGGTGGTCAGCGCCATCCGGGAGCAGAATTTTGAAGCCGCCCCCGGGAAGTTCGGAGAGGCTTCGTACGAAGTCTTTGAAGCTGTTCTCAAGCACAAAGGGCGCTTCAGTGAGCCGGAAGAATATGAGCGCATCCCCATCCGGACCAACCAGGACGGTTCCGTGCTGTACCTGAAAGACGTGGCCCGTATTGAATTCGGCTCTTCCAATTACGGCTCAGACAATAAGGTAAATGCCAGACCCGGCATTACCATTAATGTCTCACAAACCAATAATTCCAACGCCAAGGTCATTGACCAGAAAGTCAGGGAAGTACTGGAGAATACCGCCCGGCTGTTTCCAGAGGGCATTTCTTATGACATTTCTTATAGTGTAAGAGAGCAGATCGACGAATCCATTAACCAGGTGATCCATACCCTGTTTGAGGCCTTTGTGCTGGTATTTATTACGGTGTTTATCTTCCTGCAAAACTACCGGGCCACGCTGATCCCCGCCATAGCCATCCCCGTTTCACTGATCGGAACCTTCTTTTTCCTGGATATGATGGGGTTCTCCATCAACGTACTGACCATGTTTGCCCTGGTATTATCGATCGGGATCGTGGTAGATGATGCCATCGTGGTGGTAGAAGCCGTGTATCATAAGATGCACAGCAAAAAAATGAAGACCTACCCGGCCACGGTAGAGGCCATGAATGAAATTTCCAAGGCCCTGATTTCCATTACCCTGGTCATGGCCGCCGTATTCCTGCCGGTAGGCTTTATGGAGGGGCCTGTAGGTCTTTTCTACCGGCAGTTTGCCTATACGCTGGTAGCCGCCGTATTTATTTCGGCAGTGAATGCCCTTACCCTCAGCCCGGTGCTTTGTTCCCTGCTGCTAAAACCGGCGGAGGAAGAATCAGAAGACAAGAGCACTTTTGCCCGCTACCGCGACCGCCTGTTCAAGAGCTTTAATTACGGTTTTGAGGCCTTTACCGACCGGTATATCGGGATTGTACGCTGGACCACCACCCATAGGAAAATGAGTTTCCTGGGCCTGGGCCTGATCTTCCTGCTGACCTATTTTTTGTTTATCAAAACGCCCAAATCATTTATTCCTACCGAAGACGACAGCTTCCTGACTTATTCGCTGGCCATGCCTTCGGGCTCTTCGCTGAGCCGGACTACCGAAGCCATCACCCTGGCCGACCGGATCATCCAGAAGCACGAAGCCGTGGCTTCGGTCAACAGTATCTCGGGTTATAATGTAATTGACGGATCCACCAGTCCTTCTTTCGGAATGGGGTATATCAACCTCAAACCTATTACCGAAAGGGAATCTATCAATGAGACCATTGACGACCTCCGCAAACAGCTGAGCACGGTGACCGATGCCCGTATATCAGTGTTTGCGCGCCCTACCGTGCAGGGATTCGGCGATTTCGACGGGATTGAGATGGTGCTGCAGGACCGCCTGGGAGGAGAATTTTCCAGCTTCAGCCAGGTGGCCGATGAATTCATCCGCGAAATGAACCGGCTTCCCCAGATTGAAAACGCCTTTACCTCTTTCCGCGCTGATTTCCCGCAGTACGAGATCACCATCGACTACCTGAAGGCCAAGGCTCTGGGCGTGAATACGCGGGAGATGATGCGTACGGTGCAGTCGCTTTTCGGGCGCGTGCAGGCCGGTGATTTTAACCGTTTCGGGCGCCAGTACCGCGTATATATGCAGGCCGATGTGCAATACCGCGATGAACCGGGCTCATTAAATTCCGTTTTTGTCAAGAACAGCCGGGGCGAAATGATCCCCATCAATACCCTGATCCGGGTAAACCGGGTATTCGGGCCGGAAATCGTTACCCGGTATAACCTCTTTAATGCCATCAGCATTAAGGCCTCCCCTGCACCCGGTTACAGCTCGGGCGATGCCATTGCCGCCGTGGAAAAATTAGCCGCTCAGAAAATACCGGCCAGCTACAGTTATGAATGGACGGGCATCAGCCTGGAAGAAAAAAGCGCCGGCTCACAAACGGCCCTCATCTTTGCACTGAGCATAATATTTGTGTACTTCCTGCTGGCGGCCCAGTATGAAAGCTATATCATCCCGCTGGCCGTGCTGCTGTCTATCCCTACCGGTATCCTGGGGGTATTTGTGTTTATCAACCTGGCCGGGCTGGAAAATAACATTTATGTGCAGGTAGGACTGATCATGCTGATCGGGCTGCTGGCAAAAAATGCCATTTTGATTGTAGAATACGGAATTCAAAGCCGTAAGCAGGGTGCCACGGCGCTCGATGCCGCCATCACGGCCGCCCGCCTGCGTTTAAGGCCTATTATCATGACCTCCCTGGCATTTGTGGCCGGCCTTCTGCCGCTGATGGTATCGGTAGGGCCTTCCGCCATCGGCAACAAATCCGTGAGCATCAGTGCCGCCGGCGGTATGCTCTTCGGAATTTTAGTAGGCCTCTTTATCATCCCGCTGCTCTACCTGGTCTTCCAGGTCCTGCATGACCGGGTAGCTAACCACTTAAAACCGGAAAAAGATGAAGAATAAAATCATACTTCTGGCAGGCATGGCGGGGGTTCTGAGCAGCTGTAACCTCTCCAGGCCCTACACCCGGAATACCACTGATCTTCCTGATAATTTCAGGAACCAAACCGTTAAAGACAGCCTGAATATGGCCCGGGTGTCGTGGAAACGGTTCTTTAATGACTCCACCCTTATCCGGCTGATCGACACTGCCCTGCAGCAGAACATCTCACTGGCCATGGCCGAGAAAGATATTCGTATGGCCGAGGAGCGGTTATTACAGCGGAAAGCCAATTTCTTCCCGTCAGTATCCGTTCAGCCGGAGTTTTACGGGGAAAACCATTCCAAAAACCGGTATTCATCGCCGAACGGCAAGTACTACAGCGACAGCAAGGCACCTGATTTCATGTTTGTCAGCCGCCGGCAGTATGCCTTCCCCGTTACTTCTTCGTGGGAAGCCGATATCTGGGGAAAGCTGAAACGGATGAAGGAAAGTAGTGCGGCCCAACTGACCGCCAGCCGCGAATCGTTAAAGGCCCTGCAAACCTCCATTGTGGCTGAAGTGGCCATCACCTACTATAACCTGCTGGTGCTGGATGAACAGCTCAAGGTAGCCCATACCAACCTGGAGCTTACCCAGAACACCCTGAATCTTACGCGCCTGCAGTTTAAAGCCGGTATGGTCACGTCACTGGCTATCCAGCAGACTGAAAACCAGCTGCTGACCGCCACGGCGCTGATTCCCAAGATCAAACGGGAAATCGTGCAGGAAGAAAATTACCTGAAAAGCCTGATGGGACAGTATCCCGGCAAAATTGAGCGAAGCCAGAAGTTGGAAGAAGTGTATTTTTCAGACAATGTCTTCACCGGAACTCCCATGGACCTCCTCCGGAACCGGCCTGACGTGGTAGCCGCAGAATACGACCTCCTGGCGGCTTATGCAGATGCTGACGTGGCGCGGGCCTCCCGCTACCCTACCCTGGCACTCGAATCGGAGCTGGGCTTTGACTCCCAGGTTTTCGGTGCCCTGTTCAATCCCATGGGCTCCCTTTTTTCTACTTTCTCCGCTTCGCTTTTACAGCCTCTCTTCCAGAACCGGAAACTGAAAACGGCTTTGAACATCGCTGAAATTGAAAAAGAACGGGTGAATGATGCGTTCCGGGCTACCCTGCTACGGGCCGTACGCGAAGTCTCAGACGAAATCAATAACATGGAGAAGCTGGAAGAAGAATACCAGATCGCCAAAGAGCGGATCGACAATGCGAAAATGGCTGTACAGAATGCCTCTCTCCTTTTCAAAAGCGGTATGGCCAACTACCTGGAAGTGATCAGCGCACAAAGCAATGCGCTGAATAACGAGATCAACCTCTATAATATCCGCCTGGATATCCTGACGGCCAACATCGAGCTGTACAGGAAGCTGGGCGGCGGCTGGGACGGTCGTTAAGCCGGCTTGTGGCTCTTTGAAAGTTTTATGAATGAATAACCGTTTGAAATAATATCTTTGTATAAGTGAAATAGCTGTTAGCTGTTAGAAATTAGTTGTTAGCTATTAGCTAATCTCTGACGGCTAATTTCTAACAGCTTAAATTTTATACCAATGAAGAAATACTTTTTGATAACGGTTTGCAGCCTCCTGCTTTTAGGAAGCCGCTTGGCTTATACACAGGAGCCGCACCGCCCCGCATTTCACTTCTCACCCCAGAAGGGCTGGATGAACGATCCGAACGGTATGTTTTACCATGAAGGGGTTTATCACCTCTTTTTCCAGCATTACCCGGATAACACCAAATGGGGGCCCATGCACTGGGGCCACGCCACCAGCCCGGATATGATCAACTGGACCGAGCAGCCCATTGCCCTCTACCCTGACTCTCTCGGGTATATCTTTTCAGGAAGTGCCGTAGTGGATTTCAACAATACCAGCGGTTTTGGCAAAGACGGTAAAACACCCATTGTGGCCATTTACACCAACCACAGCATGGAGGGAGAAAGGGCCAAACGCACCGACTACCAGACCCAAAGCATTGCCTACAGCCTGGATAACGGCAAAAGCTGGACAAAATACGAGGAAAATCCCGTCATCAAAAATCCGGGGATAGTAGACTTCCGCGACCCGAAAGTCATCTGGTATGCACCGGGAAACAAATGGGTAATGGTGCTGGCCACCAAAGACCGGATCACCTTTTATTCGTCTGTCAATCTGAAAGAATGGACCCGGGAAAGCGATCTGGGCCATGATTTCGGCGCTCACGGTGGGGTGTGGGAGTGCCCTGATCTGCTTCCTTTTGAGGTAAAGGGCAAAACCCGGTGGGTTTTGCTGGTGAGCATTAATCCCGGCGGACCTAACGGCGGTTCCGCCACCCAGTATTTTACCGGGGATTTTGACGGAAGCACCTTTACACCCGTAGATAAAGAGGTGCGCTGGATGGACTACGGTACCGATAACTACGCCGGCGTAACCTTCTTTAACACCGGGAAGCGCACCCTGCTGATGGGCTGGATGAGCAACTGGCAGTATGCCCAGGAAGTACCCACCACAGCCTTCAGAAGTGCCATGACCCTGCCTCGGGAGATGGGACTGGAGAAGGTAAACGGCCACTTTTACCTGACCTCCCGGCCGGCCAAAGAAGTGGAAAACCTGCTGGGAGCTTCCCGGAATTCTAAAAATGTCAACATGGACAAAACATTTGAAATAGCTTCCGATGCGAACGGGCTGTTTGATGTGGAACTGACCGACCTTCCGAAAGAAAATTTCCGGGTGGAATTAAGCAATTCCCTGAATGAAGTACTGGTGATCGGCTATGATCAGGCTTCCAACCACTATTTTATAGATCGTTCCGAATCCGGGAAAAAAGATTTTGAGGCCGGCTTTGGTAAAAAACACGAGGCACCCCGGGTTTCAGATAAATCAAAGATCAACCTGCGGATCATTGCCGACCGGGCTTCCGTGGAGGTATTTGCGGATGACGGACTGACTGTGATGACCGACATTTTCTTCCCGAACCGGCCGTATTCCCATATCCGGCTGAAGACCGGTAAGAAAACCAAAGTTGGGGGGATAAGGTATGCGGTGGTGAAGCCGGCGAAGGTGCATTGAGAGTGTTCGGTTCTCGGCTACGCCCGGTTCTCGACTACGCTCGAACTGACAGTAGGATCGCCACCTGTCAGTTCGAGCGTAGTCGAGAACCGAGCGTAGTCGAGAACCGAGCGTAGTCGAGAACCGAGCGTAGTCGAGAACCGAGCGTAGCCGAGAACCGGGCGTAGCCGAGAAACCGGACACAGTCAAGAACCAAGCACTGTCAAAAAAACCAGGCACTGCCAAAAAACCCTTTACTCCTCCTCTCTCCCGTTATTCTTCTTCCTCTCCGAAACCTCCTCGATCAGGTCTGCCACCAGCCCGGTCCAGCCGGTCTGGTGATTGGCCCCCAGGCCTTTCCCGTTATCGCCGTGGAAATATTCATTGAAAAGATAAAGTCCGGAGAAATAAGCATCTCCGTCAAAGATCTTGGTTCCTCCTGCAAACGGCCTTTCCCCTCCCTTCTGCCGGAAAATCCCTATCAGCCGTTCCGAAATCTGGAAGGCCGCATCTTTCAGGGTTACAATTTCCCCGGAGTCAGTGGGGTATTCCACCTCATAATGCTCCCCGTAATACTGCGAATATTTATGCAGGGAGTCAATGATCAGGTAATTCAGAGGGAACCAGATCGGCCCCCGCCAGTTGGAGTTCCCACCCATAATGGAGAGGTCAGATTCTCCCGGCGTATACGATACCGTCAGGCGCTCTCCGTGCAGGTTGAAATGATATGGATTTTCCAGGTGATATTTGGATAAAGAACGTATGCCGTAATCCGACAGGAACTCGGTTTCATCAAAAAGCCGTTTGAACACCATTTTCATCCGGTGACCCCGCAGAAGCGACAGCAGGTGGGTTTCCCCCTTACCGGGCTCATACCAGCGGGAGATCAGCGAGGCCAGGTCCGGGCGGTTGGCCAGGATCCATTCCAGCCGGCGCTTGAAATCCGGTAGTTTTTCCAGCATTTCATCATCAATTACCTCCACGGCACACAGGGGGATCAGTCCTACCAGCGAGCGGATCTTCAGGAACAGCGTATGGTTATTGTGCGAGAAAATCTTATCGTAATAAAACTGGTCGTCCTCATCCCAGAGCCCCAGCCCCGACTTATCCATTGGTGTATTAATGGCCGCAGCAATATGCAGGAAATGCTCAAAAAACTTGGAGGCCATGTCCTGGTAAGCCGGCCTTTCCAGCGCTATTTCCATGGCGATACGCAGCATGTTGAGCGTATAGATAGCCATCCACCCGGTAGCATCGGCCTGCTGCAGCTTCACTCCCGGAATCTGTGCATTGCGGTCAAACACCCCGATGTTATCCAGCCCCAGGAATCCGCCTCCGAAAATATTATTGCCGTCATCGTCTTTCTGGTTCACCCACCAGGTAAAATTCAGCAGCAGCTTATGAAAAACCCGCTCCAGGAAGATGATATCGCCTTTCCCCCCGTTCATCCGCTTATCGTGCTCATATACTTTCAGGGTGGCCCAGGCATGCACCGGCGGGTTTACATCTGAAAAATTCCACTCATAGGCCGGAATCTGCCCGTTAGGATGCATATAGTATTCACGTAGCACCACAGAGAGCTGTCTTTTGGCAAAGTCAGGGTCCAGCTTGGCCAGGGTAACCGTATGAAAGGCCAGGTCCCAGGCCGCAAACCAGGGGTACTCCCATTTATCCGGCATGGAAAGGATATTGGCCATATAGGCATGGTGCCATGAGGCATTCCGCTCGTAATCGCGCCGCCTGAAATCAAAAGGCATTTTAGGATCTCCCTTCAGCCATTGATTAATATTGTAATAATAAAACTGCTTGCTCCACAGCATCCCTGCAAAAGCCTGGCGCTGTATAGTTCTGAGCTCTTCCTCTTTCACATCCTCCTGCAGGATCCCGTAAAAATCTTCTGCATCCTGCTGACGGGCTTCAAATATGGCATCAAAATCTTCAAAGGGATTGTGCAGCGTGGTTTTCGTAGTAAACCGGAGGCAGATGGTAGCTGACTCTCCTGCCCTGATCGTTTTTTTGTAGCGGGCAGAAACCTTAGTCCCTATTTTATTCGGGTTAACGGCATCTTTCTTATTGCCGATAATATACTCATGAAAAGCATCTTTTACATGCGCTGTTTCATTAGGTGTGCCGAAAACCCGTTTATTGTTCGTATTATTCTCTGTAAAAATCAGTTCATCAGCATCCTTACAGTACAGCTTCATCCGGTTAAAATACTGATGGTAAACCTCCACCTGGCTGTTGGATATCCCGGTCAGGATGGGTTTTTTCTCAAACTCCTTATAACCCCATGACCAGGTATTCCTGAACCAGAGAGTAGGAAGCAGGGTCAGTGGAGCACTTTTATTGCTGCGGTTATGGGCTGTCACCCGGACGCAGATATCGTCTTTCTCTGCCTTGGCATATTCGATAAAGATATCAAAATACTCATTCTTATCAAAAATACCCGTATCTGTCAGCTCATACTCATCTTCGCGTCGCCCTCTTTTCCGGTTCTCGGCCTTCAGAGCCTCATACGGGAAAGCCGATATCGGGTACTTATAAAGCATCTTCATGTACGAGTGGCTGGGGGTGCTGTCGAGATAATAGTACAGTTCCTTCACGTCTTCCCCGTGGTTGGCCTCGTTATTGGTCAGCCCGAACATCCGTTCCTTCAGAATGGGATCTTTATGGTTCCAGAAGGCAAATGCCAGGCAGATGTGCTGTTTATTGTCGGAAATACCTCCTATACCGTCTTCCCCCCAGCGGTAAGCTTTGGAACGGGAGAGGTCGTGACTTACGTAATTCCATGCATCGCCGTTCTGGCTGTAATCTTCCCTGACGGTCCCCCACTGCCGTTCTGACAGGTAGGGCCCCCATTTTTTCCATCCTTTGTTGTCGTTCCGTTCCAAAAGCCGGTGCTTTTCCACGTTCGACATCATCTTTTCAAATTTCACTACTTAACTGCTTATGGTTGCGGTTGGCCGATATTGCGCAAAAATAATACGCTGCAGGCTATTCATTTTCTCTAAAACAAAAGGATATTTCCTTAATATCAAAATTTTTCTTTGAAAGTTCCGACTCCACCAGGAGATGGCCGGCCTCTGAAATCCCCCGTATAATGCCGGTAAATCTCTGATCTCCAAACAGGTACTCCCGCTCTTCATTCAGTCCAAATAAAACGGCCAGGTACTCTTCCCTCAGATTTTCTCCTTCCCGCAGTCTCACATAAAAATGTTCAAAACGAGAACAGATCGCTTCCGCCAGCGTATCCCTGTCGGTAGTACACCCTTCCCGGCTCAGCGAAGAGGCCCTGGGATTGCCGAATGTATCCTGGTGAAGATTGATACCGATGCCCACTACCGATGCTTTCAGCCCGGACTCCCGTAGTATATTTTCGATCAGTATCCCACCCGTTTTCCGGCTTCCGGCATACAGGTCATTAGGCCATTTAATACAGGCATGGGCCAGTCCCACCGACTTTAAAGCCGCCCAAACTCCTAAAGCTGACACTATACTCAGGTCAAACTGACGTGCAGGCGGGAGGAACGAAGTATCCAGCAGAAGGCTCATCATCAGGTTTTTACCCGGTTCTCCCTCCCAGGCGGTGCCCCGCTGTCCGCGTCCCGCACTCTGGAAGTCGGTGATCACCACCGTACCGTCAGTAAAACCCCCTTTCCGGCCTAACCCGGAAGCAACGTCATTAGTAGAATGACAATGTGGCAGATAAACCTGTTTTTGACCGACAAATAAACTTTTGGGCTGAAGTTTGAGCAAAATAAATTAATTTAGCGTTTTGAGTAAAAGGAGTTTGGTTTCCGGCTCCAAAATTAACAATTAAGATTTTTGAATGAAGAAAAAGTTTTCAAGTGAGACCTTATGTGATTTAATAATAAACGGAATACAGGAAAAGAAGGGATCTGATATCGTTAAACTGGATTTAAGAAAAGTGCCGGGCGCCATCACCGACTTTTTTATCATCTGCTCGGGCGGATCAGATACCCAGATCGGGGCTATTGCTGATTCTGTAGATGAAGAAGTTTACAAAGCTTCCCAAGAACTTCCGTGGCACAAAGAGGGTTTTTCCAATAAGGAATGGATACTCCTGGATTATGTGAACGTGGTGGTTCATATCTTCAGGAAAGACCGCAGGGAGTTTTACGACCTGGAAAGCCTGTGGGGGGATGCCGACTTCGCATATTACGGCGACACCCTGGTTCCGTCTAAAGTACCTCTCCCATAAAATAGTGTATCAAAATTTAATAACGAATAAATTATGACTGACGATAATAATAAGAGCCAGCCAAATCCACCGCGGAAGAAGATCAACCCTACCCCTCCGGGCGGTATGCAGGGATGGATGGTGGCCACACTTATTCTTCTCATCATGGGTCTGCTTTTCTTTAATTCCAAGAGTGCTCTTCCTACCATCCCCTACAAAACCTTTGAGGATATGGTACAAAACCAGGAAGTGGAGGCTCTCTCTATAGTGAAAGGCAAAAAGCTGGTGGAGATTTCACTTAACCAGAAAGGCCTCAGTAACCCGGCTTACAAAACCAAGCTGGGCAACACCAAGTTCTCCAAAGGCCCGCACCTGGAAATGAATGTCATCTCGGATGATTCTTTCATGAACAGCTTTACGGGCTTCCTGAAAGACAGTGACCTGCCGGAAGAGTATAAAAATAAGCTGTACCCCGATTCGGTGGAAAGGAGCGATTATATGCAGATTTTCCTGTCCCTGTTCCCCTGGCTCTTCCTTTTCGGCCTGATGTACTTCCTGATGAGCCGGATGTCAGGCGGAGGTCCGGGAGGCGCCATATTCAATATCGGTAAATCCAAGGCGGCCCTGTTTGATGCTGATAACCGGGTAAAGATCACCTTTGCTGATGTAGCCGGCCTGGATGAAGCAAAAGAAGAGCTGACTGAGATTGTGGAGTTCCTGAAAAAACCGAGCAAATATACCGAACTGGGAGGTAAAATACCCAAAGGTGCCCTGCTCGTAGGCCCTCCGGGTACCGGTAAAACCCTTATGGCCAAAGCTGTGGCGGGTGAAGCCAGCGTACCTTTCTTCTCACTTTCGGGCTCCGACTTCGTGGAAATGTTTGTGGGGGTGGGTGCTGCACGGGTACGTGACCTCTTCAAGCAGGCCAAGGAAAAAGCTCCTTGTATCATCTTTATCGATGAGATTGATGCCGTGGGAAGAAGCCGTGGAAAAGGTGCCATGCCGGGCGGAAATGATGAAAGGGAAAATACCCTGAACTCGCTGCTGGTAGAGATGGACGGTTTCGGATCCGATACCGGGATTATCATCCTGGCTGCCACCAACCGCCCTGACGTGCTGGATGCCGCCCTGCTGAGACCCGGCCGTTTCGACCGCCAGATTTCGGTAGATGTGCCGGATATCAACGGCCGCGAAGCCATCTTTAAAGTACACCTGAAGCCGGTAAAAGCCGCTGCTGAGGTAGATGCCAAGAAACTGGCCGCCCAGACACCCGGTTTTGCCGGTGCCGAGATTGCCAACGTGTGTAATGAAGCTGCCCTGCTGGCTGCCCGGAGAGGGAAACAGCAGGTGGAAATGAAAGATTTCCAGGATGCCATCGACCGGGAGATCGGTGGATTGGAAAAACGCAATAAGCTGATATCGCCGGAAGAGAAAGAGATTGTGGCATATCACGAAGCCGGACACGCCATTACCGGCTGGTTCCTGGAGCATGCCAATCCTTTGGTGAAAGTAAGTATTGTACCCCGCGGTATTGCTGCCCTGGGCTATGCCCAATACCTGCCCAAAGAGCAGTACCTGTACCGTACTGAGCAGCTTTTTGATGAAATGTGTATGGCCCTGGGCGGTAGAGCCGCTGAAGAAGTGGTGTTCGGAAAGATTTCTACCGGGGCGCTGAGCGACCTGGAAAAGATCACCAAAATGGCTTACAGCATGGTGACCATCTACGGTATGAACGATAAGCTGGGGCATATCTCCTACTACGATTCCAAAGGACAGAGTGAATACTCATTCTCTAAGCCCTACTCGGAAAGTACCGCCAAGCTGATTGACGAAGAAGTGAAGAAGCTGATTGACCTGGCCTACTCCACCACCAAAGACCTGCTGATCGAAAAACGTCATGAGCTGGATCTGCTGGCCAAGGCGCTGCTTGACAGGGAGATCATTTACCAGCATGACCTCGTGGAGATCATCGGTGAAAGACCATTTGACAAGCCTACGGTTTACCAGGAATTCCTGGATAAGAAAGATCCGGAAGTTGTTGCACCGGTTTCTGATACCAAGACAGAAGATCAGGCTACGGAGAAGGAAGTGTAAGGAAGTATTTGGTAATAAAGTAAGGTATTTTTTATTAAAGCTCAAGTGCCCGTCGAAGGGGGGTGTGAAGAAGTATTTGGTGATAAAATAAGGTATTTATTTATTAAAGCTCAAATGCCCTTCGACAGGCCGGGCCGCGCAGACTCAGGGTGACAGTGGTAACACATAGGCTGTCATTGTCACCCTGAGCCTGCGCGGCCCGGCCTGTCGAAGGGCACTTGAGTTAATTGATTAACAAACCACATTCGCTATAACCACTATAAACATTAGAATTCTTCAGATTGTAATAGCAGCCTGTTCCCCCATCAATTATTCTTAAACTCAAACGTCCCCGAACTCACTTGAATTTCTCTCCCTTTCACCTCCACCCCATCTCTATACCACCTTCTCCCTTCCACCTGCGGCAGCCGCACCGTAGCCGTAGAATTAGCCGGAACGGTCACCCGATAGGTAATTTCTTTTTCATTTTTCTCCCACGAAGAACGTATCATGCCATAGCGGCCGTTATGTTCCGCACTGAAGGTATCCGGACCACCTGCAAACCGGGGCTCCAGGATAACGTTCCGGAAGCCCGGCTGAGCCGGATCCGGCTTAATTCCGCCCGGTGCTTTGAACAGCCACGCCCCTATTTCCCCAAACATGATGTGGTTCATGGAAATGTCGGATTTGGCATCAATGGGCCAGTTTTCGTAAAGCGTGGTGGCGCCGTTGGTAATCCACCACCCCCAGGAAGGGAACGTTTTCCGGCCCGCCAGGGCATAGGCCACTTCTTCGTGTCCGTTATCGCTCAGCGCCTGCAGCAGGGCTTTGGTGCCCAGCAGCCCCACATCCATCTGCGTTCCGTCAGCTTTTACCCGTTGGGCCAGGTTGTCGGCTACCTTCTGACGCAGCTCCTCCGGAACCAGCCCCCAGAAAAGCGGCACAGCCAGCTCGGTCTGCAGTCCGCTGCCATAAAGGCCGGTTTCCCGGTTCAGGTACTTTTCATTGAATACCTTCCTGATTTTTTCAGCCAGCGCGGTGTACTTTTGATGATCGGCCGGCTGCCCCAGCAACTTCGCTGTCTGAGCCAGTATGCGGGTATCGGTATAGTAGTAGGCAGTGGAAGTCAGCTCCACCGGCGACTTGGATTTTACCGGGATCCAGTCGCCCAGCCCCCAGGAGGTCAGCCCGGAAGGATACCGCTGCGTGATCAGGTCCACATACCGTTTCATATGCTCATAATTATCCTGCAAAGGCTTCAGGTCACCGTAAAACAGGTAGAGGTTCCACGGGATGATGGCAATGGTGCTGGTCCAGTCGGGGCCGTTACCCCACTCATACCCCCAGCCGCCGGTAGGAATAATGGAGGGCAATACCCCGTTCGGCTGCTGTTCGTCGCGGTGATCGGCCATCCATTTTTCATAGACGGTGATGCCGTCAAAATTAAACAGTCCGGTTTCACTGGCAATGTGGGCGTCACCGGTCCAGCCGTTTTTCTCCCGCTGGGGGCAGTCGGTAGGATATCCCGCCAGGTTAGACAGGTAAGAATTATTGGTGGCCCACCAGATTCGGTTCAGAAGGTCGTCAGAGGAGGTTATTTTGCCCACCGGCGCTACATCCGAATGCACAAAATATCCTTTCAGGCTGTTGCTGCTTAATTGCACCGGCCGGCTGGCAGTCACTTCCACGTATTGAAATCCTTTGTAGTTAAAACGGGGCATAAAGGTTTCCGTACCTTCTCCTTTCAGGATAAAAATATCGGTCTGAAAAGGGTCACTATCGTCGGTGGGCCGGTAGTGGGCATCAATATTCGACATATCCGGGCGGCCGTTCTCATACAGCCGCTCCGCATGCTTCAGCCGCACTTCGGTTCCTTCCGGGCCTGACAGCGTAATCCGGCTGACCCCTGATATGTTCCTTCCCAGGTCAAAAACATAGACCGTATCATTGATCTTGTTGAGGCTCTTTACGGGTATCTCTTCTACCGCACGGATAGGCTGAAAGGCCTGGGAAACAATGTTTTGAGACGGCGCAGAACGCAGCACGGAGTTCTTCCATTGGGTGTCATTAAAGTCCGGAAGATTCCAGCCGCCGATCTCCTTCCGGGCATCGTAATGTTCCGCCGTGTAAATACTGTTAAAGATCACCGGGCTGAGTGCTGTTTTCCAGTTTCTACCCGAGGAAATCGTCTCTGTGGATCCATCTTCATAGGTAATTCTAAGGTCCATACAAAACGCCGGTCGGTTCCGCCAGGGCGCCCGGTCAAAATACCATACCGCGGTAGACTGGTGGTTATACCAGCCGTTACCCAGTAAAACACCGATGGCATTTTTCCCGGCTTTCAGCTCCCGGGTGACGTCATGGGTCACATAGAGAATCCGGCGGTCAAAACGGGTATAATTCGGATCCAGCATATGATCGCCGATCTTTGTTCCATTGATATACAGCTCAAAAAGCCCCCCTGCCGCGATATAGGCCCGGGCAGAGCGAATCTTTTTCCCTGTTTCAAAGCCGTGCCGGAAATAAGGCGCCGGCTTCAGACGGATATCCGTGCCGTCACTGATCCATTCCCCTTTCCAGTTGCTTACCTGCATCAGTCCGGTTTCAAAAGAAGTTACGTCCGAACTTACTCTGCCGCTATGATTATCCCAGATAACCACCTTCCAGAAATACCGGGTAAAGGGTTGCAGGTTTTCCCGGGTATAGGTAATGAGGTTTTCCGCGGAGTTAACTTTCCCGCCGGAGCCGGCCTTTTCTCCCGCCACTGCCAGTGAATCGGTGCCCAGCCATACCTGGTAGGCTTTCTGGCCGGCTCCGGGGCGTGAATCCCTCTGCTTCCAGGAAAGCCGGGGTTGGGGCGCGTCTATGCCCAAAGGGGTGGTCAGGTGCTCGGTCCGCAGGTCATACACCTGCGCATGAGAGCTGATAATGGAGAAAAAACAAAGGAGAAAAAGGTAACGGGCCATAAGGTTGATGATTATTCTGCCTGTAAAAATGTAAATTAAACGCATACCAGGCAACAATTTCACAATTCCTTAATCCCAATTCTTTGGAAACCAGTAGTTAAAAGGTCAATTTTGAATAAACAAATAAAGCATAATCATGGAAGATTACGTATTGCATCCTGACGATCTGGATTTTCAGGATTTCGAAGAGACCGAGTATGACCGGCTTGACGAAAAATAAGATATTTATATAATATTATAAATATCTAATTATATTTTCACACGTCTACTTTTGTTAATTAAAAAATCTATCCTATATTAGGCTACCATAAGGACGTCCCTCCGGGACTTTAGGGGCCGTTTTTATTCCTTTCAAACAAAAACGTTTCTACCGATATAGAATCCCTACGGGATAGAGTAAGGCGGGTTATCCGGGGTATTTCTCCCAATATATAATTCCTACGGGATAGAGTAAGGGAGGTTATCCGGAGTATTTCTCCCAATATATAATTCCTACGGGATAGAGTAAGGCAGGTTATCCGGGGTATTTCTCCCAATATATAATTCCTACGGGATAGAGTAAGGCGGGTTATCCGGGGTATTTCTCCCAATATATAATTCCTACGGGATAGAGTAAGGCAGGTTATCCGGAGTATTTCTCCCAATATATAATTCCTAGCGGGATAAGGAAAGCAGGTTCACGGGGCGTTTCTACCCTGTCCCGTCAGGGACTTCATATGGGTAGAAAGGAAGATATTTCACCACTCCCCTCTTATACCCCGTCAGGGGTTATATATCGGTAGAATAAGGAAGCACAACATCTCCTCCCTTACCCCGCCAGGGGTTATATATATGACCTCACCCCTTCAGCTTATTCTGCAGCTCATTCAGCTTCAGCAGCGCCTCTATCGGTGAAAGCGTATTCAGATCCAGGGCGCGAATGCCCTCTTTGATCTCCTCACCCACCGGGTCTACCGGGTCAAAAAAGTTGAGCTGGTAGTTGTTTTTCGGTGCCTCATTCAGCTTCTGCTTGTTCTTTTCTTTGGTTTCGCTCTTTTCCAGGGCCTGCAGGATTTCGTTGGCACGCAGCACCACGCTCTGGGGCATACCGGCCAGCTGGGCCACGTGGATACCGAAGCTGTGCTCACTGCCTCCTTCCTTCAGCTTCCGCAGTAAAACGATCCTGCCGTTCAGTTCCTTCACCGATACATTGTAGTTTTTGATGCGCTGCAGGTCGTTGGTCAGGTTATTCAGCTCATGATAATGGGTAGCAAATAGCGTTCGCGGCCTGAGTTTCTGGTTATTGTGCAGGTATTCGGCGATGCTCCAGGCAATGCTCACGCCGTCGTAGGTGCTGGTTCCCCGCCCGATCTCATCCATGATCACCAGGCTGCGGTCGCCCAGGTTATTCAGGATGGAAGACGTTTCCGTCATTTCTACCATAAAGGTACTTTCCCCGCGCGACAGGTTATCGTTGGCCCCCACCCGGGTAAAAATCTTGTCTACCAGGCCCACTTCGGCAGATGCTGCCGGCACAAAGCTGCCGGTCTGTGCCATCAGCACAATCAGGGCTGTTTGCCGCAACAGGGCTGATTTACCCGCCATGTTGGGTCCGGTGATGATGATGATCTGCTGGTTTTCATCGTCGAGGTACAGGTCGTTCGGCACGTACGATTCTCCCGGCGGCAGCTGCTGCTCAATCACCGGGTGGCGTCCTTCCTTAATATCCAGTACCCGGCTTTCAGAGATCACCGGCCGGCAATACCCGTTTTTCTTTGCTACGCGTGCAAATGACAGCAGTGCGTCGAGCGCCGAGATCACCCGGGCATTCTCCTGGATGGCGGCCACAAATTCACCGGCCGTGATGACCAGGTCATTGAAAATCCGGAACTCAATTTCATTGATCTTACCCTCCGCCGTCAGGATTTTCTCCTCGTATACTTTCAGCTCTTCGGTAATGTAACGCTCGGCATTTACCAGGGTCTGCTTCCTGATCCACTCCTGGGGCACCTTGTCCTTATGGGCATTGGATACTTCCAGGTAATAACCGAACACCTTATTATACGCTATTTTCAGGGAGGGAATCGCGGTGCGTTCGGCTTCCCGGCTCTGGATATCCAGCAGGTAATCTTTTCCTGAAAAAGCTATTTTATGCAATTCATCCAGCCCTTCATCCACGCCGGTGCGGATCATATTTCCCTGGTTGACCTGCGTAGGGGCATCCTCCCGCAGCTCGGCTGAAATCTTATCGGTCAGGAAGCGGCAGTCGTTCAGCTGAGCCGTGTATTTTTCCAGCGCCTTGTTCGGGCTTTCGCTTAAAAGCTGCTTCAGCGGTTCAATCTGGGCCAGTGCCCTTTTCAGCTGCACCATCTCGCGCGGGTTGATCCGCCGCACAGCCACTTTGGATACCAGCCGCTCCAGGTCGCCTATGGGCTTCAGAATCTGGATCAGCGACTGCATCACGGCCTCATCGTTCCTGAAAAACTCCACGGTATCCAGTCGCTCTTCGATCTGGGCTTTGTTTTTCAGGGGCAGCACCATCCATTTCCGCAGCAGCCTGGCACCCATGGGGGTAATGGTCTGATCCAGCACTTCAATCAGCGGAACTCCCCCTTCGTACTGGGCAAAAAGCAGCTCCAGGTTGCGGATGGTAAAGCGATCCAGCCACACATAATGATCCTTATCCAGCCGGTTCAGACGGCTGATGTGGTTCATCTCCCGGTGCTCGGTGTCGTTCAGGTACTGCAGGATCACCCCCGCTGCGGTAATTCCCTCCCGCAGGTTTTCCACCCCGAAACCTTTCAGGTTATTGGTTTTAAAATGCTTGATCAGCAGGTCATACGAGAAATCGTAGGCATATACCCAGTCTTCAAAAGTGTAGGTATTGTATTTCTCTCCAAAGATCTGTTCAAACCTTTTCTTATGTTTTTTGCAATACAGGATTTCCGCCGGCGCAAAGCCCTGGATCAGCTTATCCACGTAGGCCAGGGTGCCTTCGGTGGTAAAAAACTCGCCCGTACTGATGTCCAGGAAGGCTACACCCAGCTGGTCGTCAGCCGCAAAGTGCACCGAGGCCAGATAATTGTTCTGCCTTACATCCAGCACATTATCATTAAAAGAAACCCCGGGGGTCACCAGCTCGGTCACGCCCCGTTTTACAATTCCCTTGACCGACTTCGGGTCTTCCAGCTGGTCGCAGATGGCCACGCGCTGGCCCGCCCGCACCAGTTTAGGCAGGTAGGTATCCAGGGAATGATGCGGAAAACCCGCCAGCTCATCGTTCGATCCCCCGTTATTCCGGCGGGTGAGTACAATGCCCAGTATTTTGGAAGCTCTGATAGCGTCTTCCCCGAAAGTCTCATAAAAATCCCCTACCCGGAAGAGCAGCATGGCGCCGGGATATTTGGCTTTGATCTGGTTATACTGTTTGTTTAAGGGTGTTTCCTTAGGTTCGGCGGCTTTGGCCATTGTGCAAATATTGATTAGATTCCCTCCAAAATTATGAATTTTTGGCCGGAAACCGAAATTTAGGCTTCAATACATCCGGTTTGGCCGGATTTCGAGGTTTTTATAGTAAATTCGCACCTTCAAATCAGAAAATCAGCGCAGTGCAGATCGACAAGAAACTAAGAGCTTTAGCCGTGGTATTGCCCCAGTTCCACCCTTTCCCCGAAAACGACGCCTGGTGGGGGAAAGGTTTTACCGAATGGACCAACACGGTCAGGGCGCGTCCGCGTTTCAAGGGTCATTACCAGCCTCATCTGCCTGCCGACCTGGGGTTTTATGACCTCCGCCTGCTTCAGTCGCTCACGGATCAGGCCGACCTGGCCCGCGAATACGGCCTGTACGGCTTTTGCTATTATCACTACTGGTTTAACGGGAAACGGCTGATGGAGCAGCCGGTCAATGAAATCCTCGCTTCGGGCCGGCCCGACTTCCCCTTTATGCTGGCCTGGGCCAATGAAAACTGGTCGAGAAGGTGGGACGGCAAAGATAAGGAAGTGCTCATAGAACAGCATTATTCGGAAGAAGACCACCGGAATCACGCCCAATATCTCTGTACACACGTGTTCAGCGATAAACGGTATATCCGGATTCATAACAAGCCCTTCTTCCTGTTTTATAATACGCATATCATTCCTGATCTGAAAAAAACGGTGGCCCTCTGGCGCGAAGTGGCCAGGCAGAACGGTTTTGAAGACCTGTACCTGGGCGGGATCATCACTTCTTCCGAGTTTGAAGTGAATGCAGCAGAAAGCGGACTGGATATCGTGATCGACTGGCAACCCGACTGGACCCACCTGAAAGTGGTACCAAGTCTGCCGGACCGGCTGAAAAACAAATTTTCCCTGGGGCAGACCTACCGGAAGATCGATTATGCGGAAGTGGTCAGAAGAATGAAAAACAAACCTGAATTCAGGCAAAAACATTTCCGGGCCGTGGTACCGGGCTGGGACAACAGCGCCCGCCGAAAAAATGACGCATTTATTATGCACAATGCCACCCCGGAATTATACCGGGACTGGCTGGAGTACGTTTGTAAGCAAAGCGAAGTATATTCGCCCGAAGAGAATTTTGTATTTATCAATGCCTGGAATGAGTGGGCCGAAGGAAACCACCTGGAGCCTGACCGGAAATGGAAACGGGCGTTCCTGGAAGTTACGAAGCAGGTGTTAGAGATTAGACATTAGAAGTTAGAGATTAGACATTAGAAGTTAGAGATTAGATATTAGTGATCACGAATAAATCTAATAGCTAATAGCTTAAGGCTAATAGCTAAATTTATTACATAAATGAAACAAATAAAAAACCTCATCCAGTCTATAGCCCACCGCCTCGGCTATCACGTTCAGAGCAAAAACGGGATATCCGGCGATATGCGGCTTTTTCTGAAAAGCCTGAAAAAGCGCGGGCTGCCGGTTCATCATATCCTGGATGTAGGCGCACACAAAGGCGACTGGAGCATGCTGGCCGCTACTATCCTCCCCGAGGCCACTTACTACCTCATCGAGCCCCAGGAAGAACTGAAGCCGGAGATCGACAAGTTCCTGGCCCGTCAGAAAGGAAAGGTCTTCTTTGGCGGTGCCGGGGCGGAAGACGGTGAGCTGACATTTACCATGTGGGAAGATTTTGCCGGCTCCTCCTTTCTGCCGGATGAGCAGCATGCCGCTGGAAAAACACAAAAAACCGTACCCGTTTACAGCATAGACGGACTGATAGCCCGGGGAGAAATGCCCGTTCCCGACATCTGCAAAATTGATGTGCAGGGGTTCGAGATCGAAGTGCTGAAAGGTGCGGGGAGCATCTTCGGGAAAACCGAGGTCTTTATCCTGGAGGCTTCCCTGTTTAACTTTTTCCCTAACCAGCCCCTGCTTCACGAGATCATTGCCTACATGACCCGGAGAGGGTATGTAATCTATGACTTTGCCGGGTTTACCAACCGGCCCCTCGACATGGCCCTGGGCCAGCTTGATATCTGTTTTGTTAAGGAAGATAGTATGCTCCGGAAAAGTCACGGATGGGAGTAGCGGTCTCTGTCATATTGCCCAATTACAACCATGCCGCTTACCTGCCGGAAAGGCTGGAGAGTATCCTGAACCAGGACTTCACTGATTTTGAGGTGATCCTGCTAGACGATCATTCCTCCGATAACAGCCGGGAAATACTCCGGAAATATGCAGAAGACCGGCGGGTAACGCACTGCCTGGAGAATGAAAGCAACTCCGGCTCTACTTTCCTGCAATGGAAACAGGGGCTGGACAAAGCCCGGGGAGAATTTATATGGATCGCTGAAAGTGACGACGCAGCCTCTCCTCATTTTCTCTCTTCCCTGGTAGCAAAGCTCCGGGATAATCCTGAAATGGCCGTGGCTTTTTCCGCCTCCGACTGGATTGATCAGCAGGGCAGAGTGATCCATCAGACCGGGCACGAAAGCGAAGCTCTTTGGCCGGCCCCTGACCTCATCACCGGCGATTTCCTGAAAGGACCCGTAATATACAATGCCAGCTCGGCCGTTTTCCGAAGAAATGCCGTAGAAAATGTGGATTTTAAAGAACTGTCAAAATTCAGATATGCGGGCGACTGGCTTTTCTGGATTCAGCTTATCCGGGGAAAAACGGTGTACAGAACTGCCGAACGCCTGAATTATTTCAGGCGGCATGAAGGCAACGTATCTTTCTCCGCTGAACGCGGGGGTTTACAGTTTGTGGAAGGCCTGAAGGTAGTATTTTATATCTTCCGCCACTACCGGGTTCCTTTCCTTAAAAAGAGGAGGACGCTGCTGTACTGGGGCTGGAGAATAGCCCGCAGCGGGGTACCTGACCCCGGGGAAATTTTGTCCGGATATCCCGGAGAATTAAAGATATACACCTCACTTTTTAAACTTATTCGTCGATAAAGATGGCTTCTATTTCAGCTGTGATCTGCTGTTACAATAGCTCTGCTGTTATACAGGAAACCCTGGAACATCTGAAGAACCAGGTGTTTACCTATGAAAAGTGGGAAGTAATAGTAGTGGATAATAACTCGGATGACGGCACTGCTGAAGTTGCCCGGAAAGCCTGGGCCCTTCATGCCCCGGAAAACGTGGATTTCCGGGTGGTTTCCGAGCCGAAGCCCGGCCTGTCCAATGCCCGGCTGAAAGGAGTAGCCGAAGCCCGGTATGAGGTCATTTCGTTTATTGATGACGATAACCACGTGCCGCCCGGCTGGATAGCTTACCAGGCACGGATATTTGACCGCCGGGAAATAGGCATCCTGGGCTGCACCGCTGTGCCCCGGATGGATGGCCCCGCCCCGGAATGGTACCCGCAGCATCAGCATGCTTTTGCTACCGGCCGCTTATACGAAGGAGACCTGGTCAATATCACCGACCTGGGTACCGTTTACGGTGCCGGAATGTGTATCCGGAAAGAGATTTTCACCCGCCTGCAGGAAAACGGCTGGAGCCCCCTGCTGAGCGGCAGAAAGGGAAACAGCCAGTCGGGCGGAGAAGACGCTGAGCTTTGCCTCGCCGCCCGCCTGATGGGATACCAGCTGTTTTATACCAATGAGGTAGAAATAAAACATTATCTCTCCCCGTCGCGGATCACCTGGGATCGTTTAAAGAAAATGACCCGGGGTTTTGGCGCCGCCGACGTGTTTGTGCTGGTTTACGAGCTTCTCTACCTGGAAAGCACGGGCCGGAAGTCACTGACCACCACGCTCCGCAAAAGCTGGTGGTTCAACTACCTCGGCAAAAAAATCAATTATTTTCTGAAACGCGGAACCATTCATGATCCCGGCCGGCGTGAGCTGTTTGAGATTCGTAACCGCGCATTTTGCGAAACCATTGTGCGGGAGAAAAAACGCTTTACGGAAGCCTTTTCCTATCTCGGCAAGATACTGCATTGATCTATGTTTTTTGAGCACTTCCTGACAGCTGCCCCTTCCAAAACCGCCCTGAAATACCAGGGCAGGGAGATCAGCTATGAGGAACTACACCGGCAGATCCGGGCACGGGCAGCCTGGCTGCGGCGGCATCCGGCTGACTATCTGCTTTGCCACCCCTCGGAAGTAGAAAACCTGGTGAGCTTCCTGGCGTTGATGTATGTAGGACAAAAAGGGGTTTTCTGCGGGAAAAATGCTTCTCCGGAACTTAAGCTGGCCTATGCTCAAAAATACAGGCTGAGCCTGCTGGATTTTATACCGGCAGCTCCGGACGAAACCCACGCCCCCTATCAGCCCGCTGAAACCGATCTTTTTCTGGGTATCCTCAGCCCGGACAAGAGCAGGGTTATCTGGAAAGACTACCGGTCGTGGTTCAGCGCTTTCCCCTCCCAGTCGTCGGTTTTCGGCATGCACGGCACAGATCGCGTGATGGTGGTGGATGCCCTGGGTTATTCTGCCAACCTCAATACCGTGATTCATACCCTCTGGCTGGGGGCTACGGTGGTGCTGACTCCCCTCAGCGAATCCCGGAGCTGGGCGAATACCCTGCGGGAGGAAAAAATCAGCAGCCTGTTCCTGGTACCGTCGCACTATCGCCTGCTGCCCGAAAACCGGGTCTTTCCCGGGGTAACTTCAGCTGTAAGCGCCGGAGAAAAACTGGACCCTGTACTGGCCGAAAAGCTGCTGCGTATTTTCCCTGAAGCCTGCCTGACCGAATATTACGGAGCGGCTGAGCTGGGTCATATCAGCTACCTGCAGAACCGGGAGATTGTGAACCGTCCCGCTTCGGTGGGTAAGCCTTTCCCCGGTGTAACCGTCCGTATCCGCGAAGAGAAGATCTGGGTGGAAAGTCCGTATGTCTCGCCCGCCTACCGGCATGCTCCTACCGTTTCCGACCTGGGTTTTATTGACGCTGGCGGTCACCTCTGCCTGCTGGGACGCGGGGGAAAGATGTTTCACCGGCGCAAGCGGAACCATTTCGCCGAAGAGCTGGAAAATACGGCCGGGCTCGCCCTCCTGCTCACTGAAGCGGCCCTCCTGCCGGAATATGCTGTGCTCCCCACCCTTCTGCTTACCCGGGATGAGCCCCTGAGCCAAGATGAATTGCAAATCTTCCTTCTAAAAAAAACAGTTCAATCCACTTCTCTGTCGTACATTACCTATGACCTCCCTTCCCACTCTTCGGCAAAAGTAAATTTCAAAATACTGGCCAAAAAGCCGGTCGACGAAGACCCTTTCCTCTTTATGGGATGACCTTTGCGCCCCCTGCTTTGTGTTCTTTGTGCAAAGTACTTGGTGACCTTTGTGCAAAATACACCATGTACTTAGTGAGAAATACACTTACACTCTATAAAATATTTCACAAAGAACACAAAGTACTTTGCACAAAGAACTCAAAGCTATTGTCTTATCAATAAATAATATATTAATTATACAATTAGTATATTATATAATTATACATAATCAAAATTATACAATAATGAAATTATTTAAATATATAATTTTTGTTTTTATTTCACTGAATGTCAGCGCTCAGCGTGATACTATCCAGCTGCAGAGCGTCACCGTCACTGCCGGCATTATCCGTAATGAAATCAAAAACACGGCCCGGAACATCACCGTCATCGACCGCCGTACCATTGAAGCTTCACCCGTAAAAACCCTTGACGGAGTGCTCCAGTACGCCATGAATGTGGATGTACGTTCGCGGTCGGCATTCGGAGTGCAGGCTGATATCAGCATCCGCGGCGGGCATTACGACCAGACCCTCATCCTGGTAGATGGTGTAAAGGTCAATGACCCCCAGACGGGCCACCATGCCCTGAATATACCGGTCCCTTTTTCCATGATTGAAAAAATAGAAGTGCTCCAGGGCGGTGCTTCCCGGGTGTTTGGTCCCAGCGCCTTTTCCGGGGTCATTAACATCATCACCCGCCAGCCGGCGGCTTCCGAAGGCGAATTGCAGCTCTCTGCCGGCGAATACGGCACCTGGAACGCCAACCTGTCCGGCGCCTGGGTAAAAAACAGCTTTTCACTCACGGGAGGAGCAGAGCTGGGCGGCAGCGACGGCTTTATGCCCGCCACCGGCTACCGGAAAAATACGGCTTCGCTGCGGGCAGAAAAACAGTATAAGGGCGGCAGCCTGCAGCTGGGCTACGGCTTCACCAATAACGACTTCGGTGCTTCCAATTTCTATCACCCCAAATTCTATAACCAGTACGAGGAAGTCTCTTCCCAGCTTCTGACCGCCGCCTGGAAACAGGCTTTTTCGCCCCGTCTTTCGGGCACCCTGATGGCCAACTACCGTATTCATCACGACATGTATGATTTTGACAATTACCGGAATACGGAAAAGCTTACTTCCCTGAACCTTCATAAAACCGGGGTACTGGACGTGGAATGGAAATTCCGCCTGCGCAATGCCTGGGGGAACAGCGCTTTCGGTGCCGAATACCGGAATGAGGTGGTACGGTCGAATCGCCTGGGCGAACCCCTGGATCAGCAGGAAGCCATCAGCGGCTGGCCCGGTCTCTTCTATACCTTTGGCAAATCGCGGGACAATTACAGCCTCTTTGCCGAGCACAGCGCCACCTGGAAGCGCTTCATCCTGAACGTAGGTACGCTGGGGAACATCAATTCGCAGTTCGGGTTTTCGCTCTTCCCGGGCCTGGATCTGGCCTATACCGTGGCGCCCGACTCCCGCCTTTACTATTCGGTTAACCGCTCGCTCCGCTTCCCTACCTTTACCGAGCTTTACCTGAATAATGCCACTGTGGCCGGCGACCCCGATCTGAAACCCGAAAAAGCCTGGACCCATGAGATTGGCTTTAAAACCCAGAAAAGCCGCTATTCAGGAAACTATTCGGTGTTTCATACTGCCACAGAAGATGCCATCGACAAGATCAAGCGGCCCGGCCCGGATGCCCCGCTCATGGAAAACATAGACAACATCAACCGCTACGGGTTTGAAACGGCGCATACCCTCGGGTTACCGGCCAACAAGCTCCGGCTGACACAGGTTTCCCTGAACTTCGCCTGGATCACTACCGATCGTAAAGAAGAAGGCTTCCAGTCGTTTTACACGCTCAACTACCTGAAGCAGAAGCTGTCGGCCGGGTTGTTCTTTGAACCCGTACGAAACCTTTCGCTCAGCGGCTGGTACACCCTTAAAAACCGGGCTGGCCAGTACTCCTGGGATAACAATACCCCGCCGGTGAACTACGGAGCCTTCAGCCTGGTGGATATCCGGGCGGCGTATCGTCTGAAATCCCTCACCTTTACCCTGGACGTGAATAACCTGCTGAATGAAAAGTATTTCGAGCACGGGTTTGTGGCTCAGCCACCAAGGTGGGTTACGGGGGGAGTGAGGTATAAAATATGATATAGATTTATTATAAACGGGGAGTGCCCTTCGACAAGCCGGGCCGCGCAGGCTCAGGGTGACAGTGGTTAAGTGACAAGCAGGTTTCATCCTGTCACCCTGAGCCTGCGCGGCCCGGCTTGTCGAAGGGCACTCCACGTTGCTTTATCCCAACTCCCTCCCCACACCCAAAAAATCACCTCACCGTCCTCGGCGAACGGATAATCGTCAATCTCTTCTTCAGTTCCGTCTTTTTATTATCCGAAATGTTTATGGTTTTCTGTATCCCCTCAAAAAACAGCTCGTTATCTTTTACCTGCTGAAGAAAATTAAGATTGATGAGAAACGACTGCGATAAGCGGTAAAAATGGTCTTCCGGAAAATAGCCGCTGATATGCCCGAGGTTCATGGTCACCAGCAGCGGACCGGGCTCATGGATACTGTAGATAGCCGTAAAAACCCGTTTTGCCTCCATAAAGACTACCTCGCTCCTCCTGATCTTCACATGGCTGTTTCCATCCCAGACATAAATGGTATCCGGGGAACCTGATTTACCCCTGTTCAGACTACTGTTAATAAATTTATTATGTGCCATATCCACCTGGTAGACCAGGTCTTTCGACTTAAAAGGCTTCAAAAGGTAGCCTTCAGGGTGGACCTCCGACGCCCTTTTGAACGTTTCACCATCCTCCTTACCCGTCAAAAAAACTACCGGCACATAAAAGGCGCTGCGGATATCGGCAGCCGTTTGAATCCCGTCCTGCGATGCCCCCTTCAGTTCAATATCCATAATAATGAGCTCCGGCTGATATTTTACGGCAGCTAGTACCGCTTCGTCATACGTTCTGGCCACTCCTACTACCCGGTGGCCCGTACCTTCAAGGGTTTCTTTTATATTTTCTGCAGTGATTACCTGGTCTTCCACCACCAGGATCTTAAGAGAATGGGTCATAACAGTTAATGGTTTTCCGGGTTTTAAGCCAAACCCCGTTCAGAGGATCAGGCTTTCAAAGGGTTTATTTCAGGGGTTATCCTGCCGCCAAATTAATAAGATTTCCGGATTATTCATCGTTAATTTTTCCCGGGAAATTTTCCCAAAAACAGGTTTTATTTCACATGTAAAACAAATAACATGTTTGGTAAAACATTTACTGTTATTGGTAAAGCAGCGGGTAGCGAAAAAATTTTTATTTTTTGTAGAATTTTAATTTCGAACAAAAAAGGGCCTGATCGTTACTTTAAGTTTATATTTTAACTTTTCGTTTTCACCCCTCCCTCCGATATCAAGCAATTTTCCTCATGAGTAAAACGGATAGCTTGTCCGGTTAAACCACTATTGCAGGGGTTGAGAATGCTCTCTACCTTTCACTCAAAACCCGAAAATGCCGGATTCAAATTCAATGTTCATATGAATCATTTGCACCCCTGTTTTCTTTTCCTGGCCATAGAGGATATTTTATGCGGGCACAGGATGCGAAACAGCTTATCAGTTATTTTGGCACATTGGATAACCTGCTGAACGGGAATGCCGGGTACTATCGTATCCGGTGGGAAGTAAGAACCATACAGGCTCCTGTTCAGTGTGGAGCAAAAAACTCTTTTCCTTCAATATTAAGCATTTCTCCCTGTCTATTCAGCAAATAACCCAGCCTGTCAAACTGCTATTGCAGGGCCTGAGAATACCCTCTACCTTTCGTCCAAAACCCGGAATACCGGGAGAACCTTATCATTCAAATCTGGTGATTCATATGAAAAAAATTTACCCGTTTTTCTTTGACCTGTCCGGCAAAGAATTCCACCATTATGCCTTTTTACGCGGACTGCTCCTGCTGCTAATTTGGTGCGGCAGCATCGGGGTTATGCAGGCGCAGACCAGTTGTACGGATTTAGTACTACAGGGATCTACGTCACCAGGCTGTGGTTTTAATGATGGTAGTATACAATTTAGCAGTACCACTCAGTTAACCGCCAGTAGTTATCGGATTTATTACAAAAAAAACAATGTACAGGCCAACAGCCTTGTTTATCCCGAAGCAGGCACCGGTTTAATCACCATTCCTAACCTGGGAGCAGGCAAATACACTGATTTTTATATTACGGTCAGCGGGGGTAGTAATGGTTGTACAATAAGGTATAACTACGAAGTAGAATTAGTGGGTGTACCCCACACGCTAACCATAGAGACAATAAAGCATCCTAATTGCGGATTTAATAACGGGAGCATTACTTTAACTACCACTGTGCCTGATGGGTACCGTTATCTGTTCTACAAAAAGAATAACCAGGAGGCCAATAGTTACCTGAATATACAATCGGGACAGGTTAATTTAACAGGTCTGGGAGCAGGCACCTATACAGACTTCCGTTTTAGTATCACCGGATGCGAAGTAAAAGATAATTCAAGCCAGGCACTTACCGCTATTCCTTATACACTTACTGTAGGAGAAGTAACGCACCCGTCTTTCTGTGATAAATATGACGGGGACATAACTTTTACTACTACCATACCTGACGGTCAACGTTCATTTGAATATAAAATAAATGGCAATACAAGATCCACTTTAGTTGACATAAAAGACAATACTTTCAGTCTATCCCGGTGTGGTGAAGGAGTATATTCTGACTTCTCCATTTCATATCCATATAACACCAACTGTAAGGCTATCAGCAATACCCAAACCATCCTCAAGTCGCCTATAGAGGCGAGTTTTAAAGCAGGAGAAGTCATTCCGCCCTCCCTCTGCGGTGCTAAGGATGGTAAGATCACTTTTACTACCAATTTCCCTGATGACAGATACAATATAAGATATAACAAAGAAGGAACCTCCTATACATTAAGCCAAAATGTAACCGTCAGTTCAGGGGTTTTCAGCCTGACAGAACTGGGAGAAGGGGTCTACTCAAACTTTCATCATGAAGGTATCAGTTGTGATGTATCCGATAATGTAACGAAGATAGTGCCCATTGGAGCAGCTTTAAGCATCACTCCGGGAACCGTCACCCCGGCCACTACTTGTGCCAGTCAGGATGGAAAAATTGAATTTACAACCACCGTACCTGATCGTACCAATTATATGGTAGCTTACAAAAGAGACGGTGTAGAACAGATCGCTTATGGTATAAGTGTTACTTCAGGCACTTTTACATTAGGCTCGCTGAGGCCAGGCAAACATTCTGATTTTACTATTACTATCCCGAATATAAACTGTACAGCCGCTTACAGCGGGGAGGTAATAATAACGGGAGCTCCCCTTGACTTAAAAGCCACTGATGTGGTACACCCCACTCTATGTTCAGCTAATGATGGCAGGATCAACTTTACTACCAATATGCCTTTTTCCGGAGGGATAAGTATAAGATACAAAAAAAACGGAACCATGGTTAACGGCACCCTACAGGTTGACCCCGGAACAGGCTCTGCCTATCTCACTGAAGGGCAGGGAACTTACTCAGACTTTACCTATAACTTCACGGGCTGTCCGGTTACAGATCCTACCGAAAAAATTCTGACCGCACAGGCAGAAG